>JACCDG010019215.1_pt1 | contig 30896 bp, 21 predicted proteins | sample 7442471 | NCBI WGS metagenome assembly JACCDG01 (sample SAMN15323444, study PRJNA562643) | freshwater metagenome | isolation source: river surface water | place: USA:Blue River Watershed | collected 2017-08-17 | reverse complement strand
TTATTTTACCACTAAGATCGAAGCTGCTGCTGCGATGAAAAATGTAAAAGAATCTTTAATTAATCACAAGCATGAGCTTTTTGGCTATCCAAAACCACCAGCAGAAGGTGAAGATGGTTATGAAGAGTATTATATAAAATTTCATGATTTGAAAGAAAAGCAGGCTAAGCAAACAGCAGCGTTTATGGATAAAGATGAATCTGAAATGAAAGAACTTTCCAAAAAGCATAAAAACTTAGGTGAAGATGTAATAAAAAATGCTGGCGAACTTTCAGAATATCTTCGCTTAAGCAGCAAAAAACAACCTTCACCCCAAGAAAAAGAAAAGCTTCAAAAGCTTGACGAGCTGAAAAAAAAGCTTTGTAGCAATAAAGAGGGTGATGATTTAGCTGGCTTTGTAAAGTGTGCAGCTTTGCATAAAAAGAAGAAAGATTATCTGCTTACAAGGCTTTCAGATGAAGATAAACGTCTGCTCGCGGGCCTTTATGATAAGTATAAATATGTTGTGGAAGGTGACGATGAAAAATCCTACAAAGCGCTTTTGCTGAATTTTAAAAATGATCCAGCAAAAATATCAAAAGAGATTGCTTGGAAGTATTTTGATAATTCTTTTAAGATGCTTACAAGCGGTTTTACCTCGGTTGCCGAGAATTGTAGAAGCGTTGGGAATAATTTTGCCAATGAACAATATCTAAGTGCAACTATTTCAGGCCTACATCTTGTGCTTGGTTGTGGTGGTCAGCTGTTATCCGGCCCGATTGCTTTGTTTAAAGACTTGACCAACCACCAAAAAAGTCTATTTTCGTTGAAAGATAAAGTTAAATATTTTACTGGACCATTTGAGGAGCTTAAGAACAAGCTTTTAACAAATTTTGTAACCGAGCCAAAACAAATTGTAGACGGTTATCGTGCAGTTATTGCTTCTTCAAAATTCTTTTCAGCTGCAGAAAACCTGTCTAGATTGCTGGAGAAAAATTCGTTTTTATCGGCGAGAAGTTTAGATCATTGTACCGGACTTAAAATTTTACAAAAAATAGCAGAAAAAGATAAAAAAGCGATGGCACTGTTTGTGAAAAGGTATAACAGGCAGCAGCAGCTTTTGGATAAAACTAAAAATCAACTTTTCGAGAAAAATACAGCATTAAGGCTGGAGCTTGCCGAGTCTTATTTGGAATATGATGCAAAAAGAAAAAAGAGAATTTATGAAGAATTAAGCAAAATAGAGAAAGATATCGATGAAGTTGATATTCTCAAGCAAAGACTTGCATGGAACTCCCCAAATGCATTATCTGATCTGTTGCAAATGCTAAAATCAGATGATTTTGCTAAAAAGTCGGCATCCTACTTTAGGCCGGAAAAATTAGGTATTTTCCATATCGGAAAAATGCGCGCAACAGCAAAACAAATTTATTTATCAAAAATGACAATAGCTCCGGCATTGGTAGCAATTGGAGAGATAGATGCGATGATGGCTGTAGCTAGGTTATGCAGAATGCAGAAGCATAGTCCTAATAATAAGTTTTGTTTTGTAAACTTTGTTGAGAGCGAAGATCCAGTTTTTGATTGCAAAGGCTTGTGGAGTCCTGCGGCGGCAAGAACAGCGAAAGACAGAGGTTTGGCTCCACTTAGCTACCTTGAAAAACTTTTTGATAGCAACTCAAAAAAACTGAATTACAGATTTGAAAATCCTTACAAGTGGATGGATTTGAAACAAAACAAAAATGGAATAGATTTTGATTTTGCAACAAGCTCTGATGTGAGCCTTGGTGGCTTGTCGACCAACAAACATATGCTTTTAACAGGAAAAAATGGTGATGGAAAGTCTACATTTATTAGATCTATGGCTCATGCGGTTATGTTAGCTCAAACCTTTGGGATTGTGCCCGCGCAGTCTGCAAGAATGACTATTTTTCATGTCATGAGATCGATCAAAAAAGATTTAGAAGATCCATCAAGAGGTATCTCTAGCCACAATGGCCAACTCATCAAAGTTAAGTCTTACTTAAACAATGTTAAGAAGATGATTTCTAGTGGTAAGAGGGTGCTAGTGTTTGCAGATGAGTTGTTTAATGGAACAAACGCTGTTGATGCTGCAAAATTGGTAAAAACACTTGGCATGCAAATTGCACAAAATTATGATGGCTCGATGTGGGTATTGTCTTCTCATGCTCAAAAGTCTCCAGAAGTTGAAGATTATACAAACAAAGCTTTTGGTAATTTTCATATCTTTGAAAGAAGACTTAGACCAGGCGCTATTCCTCACGGAATCTCAAGTAACAAAGAGCTTTTAGAGCTTGCTGGATATTCAAAAGAGTTTGTAAATGCATTTGATGAAATGAGATTGAACTAAGATTTTAACGACAGGGCTGAAGAAAGATTCTTCAGCCCTATTTTTTGCTTAATTTTGTACAGGCAAAGTTTTTTGTTATTAGCTTTGGTTTGTATCTTCTACAAAATTTTTCTCAGATAATATCCGCTTAGAATATTTAAAAATTTTTATCAACTTTCCAAAAAATCTTCATTAAAATTTTCCGGCATTGTTTCTTAAAAATCAAATCATGCTTAAAAAGAATTATTTTGTAAAACTTATTTTGATGCTCTTTGTTAGTTACTGCTGTCCTGTTGGGGAAATACAGTATGTCTCAATTAAAAACTGCATTCCCGGACAGAAGTTTTATTCCGAGCTAAACCTGAAAGAAAAGATTAGAAAGTTGAAGGCCAAACAAGAGTATGAAGATTCATTTGTGATTCCAGAAAGTGAAGCGTGCCCTGCGGTTTATTTTGTTGTAAACAGGGAAGAGTATTATTTTTTGATAGACGGAAATCATACTTTTCTTGCAGCTGTTTCTCAAGGATGTAAAACGGTTCCTGTGAAAATAGAATACAGGTTTAATTCTCTTGATTTGTATGGATTAGAGAATTGTCAAAGGGGATTGTTTGAGCCTGAAAAATTTAAAAGATGGTGCGCAGAAAAAGGTTTTTCGCTTGATGTGCTATACCTTCCTAAGAGTGGATCCTCCCAATATGTTTTGCCAGGATCAAATGTATCTTTGCACAACATTCCTGGTCGCTATTATCTTGGAGGAAAAGCTTTAAAAATTTGCGATGGAGAAAACTTAGATTTTCTTGTTTCAAAATTTAAACAATTAGATGACTTTCTTTCTTATTGTTTGAGTGGAATAGATTTTGAAAAAGAGTTTAAAGAAAAACTTTGGATTAGGTTTGGCAAAGGAACTTGTTTAAATACATCAAACAAGCAATTGTATGGCAACGTTGTACCCTTTTTGGAGTTTAGGCTTTGTGAGCATTTTTATAAAAACACAGGACAATGTTTTTTTGAAGATGATGCAGAAACTGTTGTCCAAGAAAAAATAGATACATTGAAAAGATATTTTCAAAATGTTCCAATGACGGTTTTGATAGAAATAAACGATTTGGGCGCTATTCCAATTTCTTTGGAGATAAAAACGCCGAGTGAGCTTCACGTATTTGTTAAACAAATATTGACAAAGTTTTACAATTCCCAGAAAGGCATCGGTTTTGATTTGTCAAAAAAGCGCTTGTACACGCAAGAAGGCTTGTATGGCGGAAGAAATAAGAAATTAACTAAAATAGGTTAAGTCAAAAACAAAAGAGGCTTGCAGGTAAAACCCGCAAGCCTCTTTCTAAATTCTAAGAATTTTGTTGTCGAAATTACTCGACGATTTCTTTCTTTTCGATCAAGCTGTCGTACTTTGTACCAACTGCAAGCGCAACAACGATCCATACCCCTACGATACCAAGGGAAATAATGCTTCCCATGCTCAAGAGTAGTCCCAAGTTGTTAGCCAACATGTCGTTGATTACAGAACCAACTGCTTTGGAGGCTTTTCCACCAAAACCATCGATGAAACCTTTTGCCTTCATTTTCACATCTTTAGATGTAGGAAGGTAAAGAAGTTCTTTGACAGGGTTGTTGAGTGAGTAGCTGAAAGCTTTTACCGCAATCATTGCAGCAAAGAAGCCCCAAAGGCTTGGTTTGAGCCAAAGTGCAATTACGGTAACTCCGATCATTGCAGGGTAACCTAGCAAGCAAAGTCTTACGCCAAATTTGCGTACAACAAATGCAGAACCAAGAACTGTGAATAGCAATGCAACAATTGCAGAGCTCATCGCATACATAGAAAGAAATGTAGCGTACTCTTCTTTTGCATAAACTTGTAAAGCCATCACTTTGAATTGGTAGTCGATGATTGTGCCAACAACTTCATAAACAGTTGAAACAACTGCTACACCAACCAAGAATGGTTTTGTTGCAATTAATCTTAGACCCTCAAGTGCACCAGTTTTCTTTTTCTTGTGACCAGAGTCGTCAGATTCGTGCAAGTGAGCAGGCACTACACTCATGTATACTTCCATGATTATAGGAACAAGCAATAAGATACCTGTTGTGATGTAGATAATGTTGTACATACCAAGACTGATTGCATATGCAGCAACAATAGCAGGCCCAAGGAAGTTTCCAACCTGTGCGCCAACAAAGATTAATGGATAACCTTTTTTAGCAGATTCTGTTTTTGTTGTTGAAGCAACAAATGCCCAGAATACTTGTCCAACAATAACGCCACCAAGTGTTTCAACACCGATGTAGAAAAGCCAGCCAAGAAGTTTTCCTGGAATCCAGTTGATCAAGAAGTGGTCCATCATAGGAAGGTCCATTTTCCAGAAAAATGAAGTCAATGCAAACAATGTTCCGTAAAACAAGGATGTGATTGTGAACAATCTGTGTTTTTTAACACGGTCAACAATCATGCTGAAAACTAAAAGTACAGCAGCAAGGATGAATGGTGTTAGAATTTTTGCTTTTGGAAGATATTGAATACCAACAAGCGCGACAAAAACGGTGTCTTTTGTTGAGCGAAGCATCCAGTAAGCACCGATGATTACTCCAAAGCACAATGACAAGAGAGAGAATTTTGTAACTTCGCCGTCTTCCATTTCACCAAAAAATGTTTTGACACTTCTGCCAAGTGTTCCCGTCAACCAACCAAGAAGCAAGAGTCCTAGAGAGCCAGCGGTGAATAACTTGATAGCTAATTGAAGATGGCCACTAAATGCGGCTATATCAAATACCATAGAAATTAAACCTCTGAAAAATTTTTACATAAATAATACTTACAGGATATTAATGATAGCATACTTTTTGGATTATTCATATCTTTGTATTTGTCGGTAAAAAATGAATAAGTTTTTTGGATAAAATTTTTGAGTAATTAGTTGTGCCGCTAAAAAAAAAAGAAGAGCGAAATTATTGTTTGTTTCGCTCTTCTTTAAATGAATTTAATTCTTGAGATTCTTAAACAATGGTTTCGCCATTCTCAACAGATTTGTTGTACTTGTTGCCAACGTATCCAGCAAAAAATATCCATGCAATTGAAACAAAAACTGTGACGCTATTGCTCCAAATTAGTGGAAGCTTGTTGATAAGAGATCCAGATGTTTTGAAGAATCTGCTACCAAATACTTCGATCCAAGCTTTAGACTTGTATTTAACTTCTTTTGTTGTAGGGATGTACAGCGCTTCTCGGCTAGGCTTATTAAGCCCGTAGTGAAGACCTTTGATGATAATCATTGCTGTAGTTACAACAAAAAGTGTTGGATGAATCGCAACAGCTATAAAGCATATTGCAAGAGCAACTGGATAAATAATTACACATTTGCTTATTCCTAGAACGTTTTGGAAAAATCCGCCAAAGAATGAGAATGTGCAGGAAATAACGTTGATCCAAAATGCGTAGTTAAATAAATATGCATTGATCTTTCCAAGGTCGTTTCCGTACGCAAAGCCTACAGCCTTTAACATTTTAAAGTTCATCACAGCGGTTAAGATTTCTTGCGAAGCTGTAATGAATAAAATGCTTGCAACGTAAGGAGATGTCATCAAAAGCGCAAGTCCTTTCATGAAAGGAATTTTGTGTTTTTCTGCAACTTTGTGATGATCTGCATCGTATCCAGCAAGTGTCTGTTTTTTTACTGATTTAACAAGATAGAAAATTAAAAACCCAAAAATTGTAATCAAGAATGATGAGCTAAGTGCGATTAGTGGATTGTTAGAGCTTTCAGAGGTTAGCATTCCGCCAGCAATTGTGGTAAGCAATGCGCCAAGTTGAGCTGCAAACACAATCAACGAATAACCTTTTTTTGCTTCTTCTGGGTTTGTTACATCATTTACAAAAGACCAGAAGGTTGGGATTGTTAACACCGTAAAAGAATCTGCGTACAAATAAAACGCCGAAACTAATACTAAGTTGCTAATTGGCAGAATTCCTGTTGGGTACAAAGACAAGGCAATATAAAAGCCAACACCAACGATAGCCAAAAATCCTGAGATGCTATACATCACGACTTCTCTTCTGAAGCTGTTAACGAGTTGTCCGTAGATAACTGAAATTGCAAGGCAAGCCAAAATTGAAAACAATCTCATAGTTGGTTGATACTCAGCTCCGACTTCGCCTACCAATAATCCGTCTTTCAAAATTTTAAGCGGCCATTGAGCTCCCATCATGAAAAAGGATGCAACTGATAAAACAGAAAACTTTTTAAACTCTTCGCTGGACATTTCTGGCCAAAAGTATCGTAATATAGAGTAAAACATTTATTTTTTGGGGAATAATTAGTAGCTACTTAATAGCTTAAGGGTTCCCTGTATGAGCGTCAAATCTTTTCTTTAAATAAACTCTTGAGAGAATAAGTTGTTAGAGTTTACTACAGGTTCACACAAGTCTTCTTGATCTGGCAGCTGAGACGATTGGCATCCTAGCATTAAATACTGCTCAATTCTTTCGCAAAATGGCATTGAAACGCCTTTTGATTTTGCGTAAGAAATTATGGATATAACTGTTGAGACACCTTCTGTAAGAGAGTATAAGCCTTGCCTTACCTCTTGAAGGCTAATTTTTGAACCGCAAATTGTTCCTGCTTGAAAGCTTTTTACTTCAGAGTAAGAGTGTATTAGTTCTAGATCTCCAAGGCAAAATAGAATTGTTGTTGAATCAACGGTGGATTTTGTAGCTTTAATGAGATCTGATAGTTCTTTTAAGCACAGCCCTATAAAATGCAGCTTCTTTTTCATAGAAAAATCATTTTTGTTTAAAAGTCCTGCGCAAAAATTTAGCAAGCCTCTAAATGAGCAAATTATAGAACCTGCCAATATATCGTTTATTTGAAGAAATTTGATATTGCTGATTCCTTTAATTTCTTTAACAAAGTTATCGATTGTTGATTGGTCATCACTGGCGATTAAGGCGTTGCAAAAGTTATTTAAAGCAATGTCTTTAGGGTCTGTTGGTCCGCAAAATAACAATGTTGGAAACTTGGGATGAAACATTTCTTGGATGATTTCAAAAGAAAACATTCCCGTATCTAGCTCAAGTCCTCGAGAAGTTGAGATAAATCTATGCCGATCTCTATCAAAAAAGGGTAGGCCATTACTGATCGTATCTCTTAAGTACATGTTTGGAATGCAATCAAAAATAGTGTCTGCGTTTATAAATACATCCTCAATTTTTCCAGTAATATTGATGGAGTCTGGAATTATACTTCCAAAAAATAGATTATTTAGAGACACTCCGTTGAGCAATGAAGAGCTTACAGAAAACTCAAATGACCAGAGATAAACTTCATATCCCATTTTAGCCCAAAATAAAGAAATAGCGCGGCCCCAAGTGCCGGCTCCTAAAATTCCAATTCTTTTTTTTTGTGCGTTATTCATACTGGTCTCCCTATCTTTTCTTTGTTACTTTCCAAAGTTTTTTTCGAAACCTTTGTACTTGTAAATGCATTTTTCTAAAAGCTCTGTATTAATTTCTGGCCATAAAACATCTACAAAGATGAGATCTGTATAGATAGATTGCCATGTCATAAAGTTGCTCAGGCGATCTCTCTTTCCTGTTCTTATTATCAATTGTGGATCTGGTATGTCTTCTGTCCAAAAAAAACTTCTTAAGAATTTTTCTAAGTTTTCTTTATTTTGTAAATATTCTTTTAGGTTAGGATTATCTCCCTGTTTTTCTAAATGGTCAACTAGTTTTGCAACCGCTGAAACAATTTCTTGTCTTCCTCCGTAACAGAACAGGAGTTGTAAAATCATTCCTGTATTATTTTTGGTCATTTTTTCTGCTTTTTCTATTGCCGATAGACTAGATTTTGGAAAGAGATCTTTATCTCCGCAGCATTTTATTTTGATATTAGATTGTTCTAAAAAATTTTGCCATTGGTCTAGAGTTGATGGTATTAAATTAAAGAGGTCTTCCTGCTCCTCTTTTTTTCTTGAAAAATTTTCAAGGGAAAATACGTATAAAGTGAGATATTTAATTTTACAATTATTGCAAAATTCGATTATCTCTTTAGCAGCATCAGCACCTTTTCTGTGCCCATGAATAGTAGGATACCCATTTTTTTTTGCCCACCTTCTGTTCCCGTCCATGATAATTCCAAGGTGAAAATCTGGACCAAGTATTTCTGATATCTCAAGGGTATTTGAGGCATCATGATCAATTTTTTTGTTTCTTGTAGTAATTAATATTGTTATGCCTATCAAAAAAAGAGTAAAAAAAATAATTAATCTTTTTTTTGTAAGTTTCATAGAATTATTTGACCCTCTTTCGGCATTTCAAAGCAGACCAATACTCTTGCAACGTTGTACTGATCGTAGTGAATGACCGAGTGATACTTTTCTTTTTTTCCAACAAGCAATGATTCTTGGGCGTTTATTGACGATATTTCAATCAAAAATCTAGGAAGTGGTTCTTGGATTTCCTTTAAAAAATTTTTGCCATTGTTTAGGATTTTTCTAACAATATCAAGTCCATCTGTTCCAGAAAAAAGAGCTAAGTGACTTTCCCATTCCAACACAGAATTTTCAACTTCAAATCTTCTTCTGTCTGTGCCAATGTATGGAGGGTTTGAAATTATAAAATCAAACTTTTCGTCTTTATTTAAAGCTTGGAACAAATCACCTTCTCTAAAATCAACGTTTAAAATTCTTAGTTTTTCTTTATTTTCTCTTGCAAGAGCAGCGGCTTTTGGATCAATGTCTACGGATACAATTGAAAATAGCGGAAAGCGTGATGCTATTGCTAATGAGATACATCCAGTGCCTGAGCATAGCTCTAAAATTTTAAATGGCCTGTCTGCGTACTTTTCTAAAGATGAAATAAGTCCTTGCACCCAATGCTCGGTTTCAGGCCTTGGTATAAAAACTGGTGGGCGGGAAATAATCTTGATGTCGCAAAATTCTACATTACCCAAAACGTATGCAAGTGGTTTTCCATCTAATCTCTCAAGAACCATTTTTAAAAGTTTTCGCGATGGTTCTTCTTGCAAAATAACACTAAAAGAGGTGTTTATTTTTTGGTTAAAAGCTTCTTCAAAAACCCATAAAGCTTCTTGGTCGCAATTTCTTATGCTTGGATTTTTTTTAAGCTCTGAGCTAATAACAGATATTAACTCAAACACTCCTACGGTTTGGTCTTTATTCTTGTCCAATAAATTGGCTAACACAGATGCGAGCATCGAATTTTTTAATTCCACGTAGATCATTCTCCGCAACGGTTAAAAATAACACAGGTATAAGAAACTCTTGTACAATTGAAAAGATAGCTCCACCTTTTGACGTTCCATCAAGTTTTGTAAAGATTATTCCATGAAGATCAGATGATTGACCAAAAAAACGAACTTGTTCGACAAGGCTTTGTCCTAATGTCGAGTCAAGTACTATCCAGTTTCCGATTTTTTTATCAGAAAAAACTTTTTTGCAAACATTTAAAGATTTGGACAACTCTTGTAATAAGTTATCGCTTGTGTGAATTCTTCCTGCTGTATCGATAATTATTTTGTCATATTTTTTTTCTTTGGCATAATTTGCGGCATCATAGATTACAGCCGCAGGATCTTGATTTTGTTTCGATGGCAGAAATATGTCTACTCCAACCGTGCGAGTCCAAGAAGATAGTTGTTCTGCTGCTGCAGCTCTAAATGTATCTGCAGCTACAACTAGCACTGACAAGCCTTGCTCTTTGTACATGTTGGCAAGTTTTGCGCAAGTTGTTGTTTTTCCGCTTCCATTGATTCCGATTAGAGCTATAACATCTGGTTCTTCTAAGCTTGTTTTTGCGGACTCTAATGTTTTTAAGAGATATTCTTCCGTTGATTTTGCAACATCTTCTTTCCCTTTTAAAATTCCATCATCACGTTGTTTTTTTAGGTTGGATATCAAGCCTCTGGAAAAGGCTACCCCGACGTCTGCGCAAACTAAAATTTCAAAAAACTTGTCTAGTTCTTGATCTGTTACGCCGTGTTCTCCAAAAATCGAAAACAGTTTCTTAGTCGCGGTTGAAAAAAATGAAAAAAAAGTCTGTTTTAACGACGAAAACATTATCTCAATTATTTTTGTGATTTTTTAAAACCCTCACATTCTATCATCGAAAAAAACAAATATCAAAGGGGTTTTTGCATTGCTTGGCTGAAAGATGGGGATAGTTTTTTGGGTTAAAGGAGCGCCTTTCGAGCGCTCCTTTTTGGTATTATTTCTTTTTAGAAGCTGTTTTTGATGAAGAAGTTTTTGTTCCGCTAGATTTTTTTGTACTAGAATCGCTCTCTTTTTCTGGGCTTTTAGAAAACTTTTTTTTAAATCCACCAGAGCTGCTTTGTGGTGCATTTGGATCTTTTTTTATGTATTTGCATGCAGGGTAACCTGGGCATGCTACAAATTTTCCGTATCGACCTGTTCTTTCGATAAGATTTTTTCCACACTGAGGACATTTTTCTTCAAGCTCAACTGGCTTTTGACGTTCGATGAGTTTGATATTGTTGTTTTCATCTCTTTCAAATGTTGAGGTAAAAGAGCATTCTGGAAAGCCGCTACAGCCTAAAAATTCTCCAGATTTTGAAAAGCGAATTACAAGGGCGTGCTTATTGCACTTTGGGCACATTATTTCTGTCGGAACAAATTTTGTGCTTTTCTCAGTACTGCTTTTTTCTACAAATTTATTTAGGGTCTTTTTAAAATTTTCATAAAAACCTAGCAAAATTTTATTTCTTTCCACGTCTCCGGATGCAATTTTATCAAGATCATCTTCCATTTTTGCGGTGAACGAAATGTTGATTATTTCTGCAAAATTTTCGACAAGCATTTTTACAACAGCCTTTCCAAGCTCTGTTGGTACAAATCGTTTTGCGACTTTCTCAACGTAATTTCTTTTTTGAATGGTTGTCATTATGGTTGCGTATGTACTTGGTCTTCCGATTCCTTTTTTCTCAAGTTCTTTGACAAGACTTGCTTCATTATATCTTGCTGGTGGCTGAGTGAAGTGTTGCTTGGATGTAATTGTGCTTGCATTTAGCTGTTCTTTTGTTGCAATGTTGCTTGGCAGGGTCTCTGTTTTTTCTTCGTTTTCTTCTTCTGGTTTATACACTTTTAAAAAACCGTCAAAAAGCAGTGTTGATCCTGTTGCCTTAAATACAAATTTGTCACCTTCTAACAAAACCTGGCGCTGTGAATACAATGCTGGGTTCATTTGGCATGCGATAGTTCTTCGCCAGATTAATTCGTAAAGATCATAAAAGTTTTTTTCTAACACATTTTTCAAACTTTCAGGAGTTCTAAACATAGAAATTGGTCTGATTGCTTCGTGAGCATCTTGCGCAGCATCTTTTGAGTAGTTGATGCTCTTTTCTGGGAGATATTTATCTCCAAGCTTGTCAGAGATAAAGTTTCTCGCGTCATTTAGAGCTGTTTCAGACAGTCTTGTTGAGTCTGTACGCATGTAAGTAATCAGAGCTTCTTGCGAGCCATTGACCGATACCCCTTCATACAGTTTTTGTGCTATCAACATAGTTTTGTCGACAGAGAAACCTAGTTTATTATAAGCATCTTGCTGCAAACTAGAGGTTATGAATGGTGGTAGCGGGTTTTTTGTTCTGTCTTTATCAATTATTTCTGATATTTGGTAGTTAGAAATCTTTTTTGTTTCAGCTAAAACCTTTTCTGCGACATCTTTGGTTTTTATGTCTGCGTTTTTACCGTTTATTTTAAATAGTGTTGCATTGATTTTTGCATCACTTTTCAAAAATGTTGCATGAATTGACCATGATTCTTCTGGAACAAATGCTAAAATTTCTTCTTCTCTTGTGCAAATGAGCAAAACAGCAACAGATTGCACGCGACCGGCAGACAAGCCTTTTGATATTTTTTTCCATAAAATTGGGGAGATTTCATAACCTACCCATCGGTCTAAAATTCTTCTTGCTTGTTGGGCCGAGACTTTATTTTGATCTACGCTGTGCTTATTTTTTATCGCGGCAGTTACAGCTGATTTTGTAATTTCGTTAAAAACTATACGATAGATGGCTACTTTGTCTTTAACTGCTTTTTTTATTTCTTCTCCGATATGAAAAGAGATCATCTCACCTTCTCGGTCCGGATCTGAAGCTAGGTATACTTCATCAACCTTTTTGGCTTCTTTGCAGATTTCATTTATTACCGTAGCCTTGCCTTTAATTGGTACATAATCGATTTTAATGTCGTCTTGAACGACTTCAACACCAATTTCCCTTTCAGGAAGGTCTTTGACGTGGCCAAATGTGGATACAATTTTAAAATTTGGTCCCAAAAACTTAGAAATAGTTTTGATTTTTGCAGGAGACTCTACTATTACAAGGCCATGGAGAGATTTTCCACTTGTTGTTTGAGTAGGGGCTTTTTTTTCTTTAATTTCTTTCGACATGTTAGACCTTGTAGTTCTTAAGCAACAAAACTAATTTCCAACTGAGTTCTAAACTAAAAGTTAAGAATCATGCTTTCTACTTGTCAATCAAAAAAAATTTTTTAATTGATAGATTAAGACAGAAAGTGCGACTTATTCTCCTCCCAAATTGCTAAAAAATCAACCATTTTTAAATTTTGTGCCCGCATAGACAAAAATTCAGAAGGTAAATTCTCTATCCAAGGGTTGCCTTGATATTTCTTTTTCAGATTGTTTTTTATTGTTTGCCTTGGATGACCAAAGCAGTTTTTAACAAATTTCCAAAAATTGCTTTCTTCTGGTATTTCAGAGACGTTTTGTTTTGGCTTGAAGTGCACTGTGCGGGAAAAAATTTTTGGAGGAGGGGAGAAAGCCTCTGGAGCAACCTTACTAAGTAATGAAAATTCAAAATGATGCTGAAGTTCCATTGTTACTTGGCTGTAACCTTTTCCTTTTTTTGCAACAAGCTTTTGTGCGACCTCTTCCTGCACCATAAATACGCCTTCTGCAAAAAGGTTTTTATGTTTTACAAGTTTAAACAGAATTGGAAAGCTAATTTGGTAGGGTAAGTTTGCTAGTAAAACAAGCGGGGCGTGAACTTTTAATGAATCAAAATCAAAGCTTAAGACATCGCCCTCGTGGAGATCAAAGTTTGGATGCTTGATTGTATCACGCAAAACTTGTGCCCACTGAGGATCAATTTCTAGTCCAATAAGCTTTGTGCATCCTGATTGGCTCAAAATAGCCTTACTTAAAAAGCCATCTCCGCATCCAATCTCTAAAATGGTCTTTTTTTTGGCATTAACTTTGTCAATCATTTCTTGAACAACAGAGAATTGGCGTAAAAAGTGTTGCCCAAAGATTTTCTTCTTTTTTGGGTAGCTTGGGTAATTATTATTTTTTAAAAACATGAAAAAATCACAAAAAAGGCTAACTTTAGAGTATCAAAAAGAAAAAAACTTGCCAGCTTGGAGTGCAATAGATCAATTTTAAATGTGTATCTAGCTACAGATCGCAGCAATGAATTTTTTAAAAATTTTCTTAATTTTACAGTTGGCGTCAAACCTTTTGCTTGGGATTAAAAGTGACATAAGATCGGATAAGCCTGTTCCGGATGCTTCTTTTGGTCAGCCTGCAGCACAAGATGATTGGTCACAGATCAAGCGTATTGCTTCGTCTGTAGGCGCATGGTTTGGTTTTACAGACAAACAAAAGCAAAAGATTGATGAGCTACTTGAGACAAAAACGACAAATATTAAGAGCGCCGTTGTTGCAGGTGTCGACAAATTTTTAGTTGATGATAAAAGCTCTTCTGAAGGTGCTAGTGCAAAAACAAATCAAAGCCATTTGCAAAGCATTCGCTCTTACATAAAACAGCACAAAGATATGCCATGGTTTATTTCTGAGTTTGATAAACAGTTTCCTACACAGCCTGCGACAGAAATGATGGAGGCTGAACAAGACTTGATGTTGTGCAAGATTTCCTTAAAGCCGAAAATTGGCCACGAAAAGGTTGTTGTTGAAACAGCGTCAAACTTTTTAAACACAGATGATACTGAAAAGATGATTGCGAAATTTTTGCTATCCTTTGCTGAAAGGGTTGGTGCCCGGTTTAACAAAAAAATAAATCTCAAAATCGATTTTGGTGATGCCCAAAGTAATAAGGATAAGACATCAAATTTGTCAGTCGTAGCAGAAAATAGTGACCTGGGAATTGTGACATATTCTTTGTTTCTTCGATTGGCTAAACCGTTAGAGAGTTTTACTGTCCAAGAAATTATTGGTCAAGTTTTTAGCCAAGTAATGTTTGGCGTTCTTAGAATTGCGCGGGCAGAGTGGGATGTTTTAAATATACCCAAGTACTCTGTTTTGCGCCTTTATCAAAACGATGAAGACAAACAAATTAAGGAAAGTTTTAAGAATATTTTGCCTAGTCCCTCTCAGACATCTTCTTCTGTGAAGGTTTCTAGGCATTTTGGAATTGTTGCTAAAAATAGACCTGCTTAGTTTTCATTAGCTTCTAAGACTTTATTGAAAGCTTCGAGTAATTCTTGGTCGGTGGTGTAAGCAAAGTATTTTTCTGCCATTTCATATTCCCCGAGCTCTAAAATTGAGAGCTCTGGGTGTTTTTTTACAAATTCTGTAGCAGAAATTTCACCGATGATTGCAGCTTCGATATGACCATCTTTTAAAAGTGGGATGATTTGATTGTTGTTGTTAAAGAATATAACGCTGTTGTCAAATTCTTCTGCAATATTTTTAGCACAGATTTCAGATACAGATCCTAATTGTGCACCAATTCTTTTATCTTCAAGTGCTTCAAGAGATGAGATTTTTTTGTTTGTTTTGACAAGTGCAACTAGTTTAGAAGATGCATATTCTTTTGACTGCAAACATTCGAAGCCTTCTATTTTTTTTTGAATCTCGGTACTTAAGCAGATGTCAATCTTTTTCTTTTGCAGCATTGTGAGCATTGATGAAGGGTCTGATTCTTTTATTACTAATCTTTTGCTGACTAATCCTGACAGATTATTTGCAAGATTTACTTCAGAGCCTATTTTTACAGCCTTTTCATCTTTGAATGCAAGTGACGGTTTGTCAAAAGAAAGCGCTACGTATAAATAATTTGGGTTTTTATAAAAAAAGTGGTGATATCCAATCCAAGCTGCGGGAATAAGCAATAAACAGAATATTATATTTTGAGTTCTTTCTGATATCATAACTTTTTTAAAATTTAATTAACTCGGTAAATGTATCAAAAAAAGTACATTTATTCTACAAAAACTGTTTTTGAACCCTTGCCTTTTTACTGTTGTTGCAAATATAAAATATTGCAAAGTAAGGGCCTATTGCATATTACACTTCAGCTTTGCGTGGTAGTGTTGTCATGGTGAAGATCATTTTGCTTGGTCTGTCATTGGCTGACTGCTAAGGCGTTGCCTCAAGCGTTCTGCAAAGCTCTAATTTCACGCTTTTGAGACTTCTTTTATGAATAAATATTTGTCAGCAAAAATATATTTTCTGCCGTTGATTATTTTGGGATCAAGCGATCTTTTTGCTATTTTTAATTTTGCGACTCAGTTGTCAGAAGTTAGGTTGTCTGGAGCAAATGCATCTCTCTCAACAACTACAACTTTAGATATTTCTGGAAAGTTATCGCTTCGAGATAACTCTGCCAATATTGTTTCAGGCTCAAATATAAATTTTAACAACGGAATTTTGCAGTCAGGACAAATGTCTACAATTTTTACCGGAGTTTATAATTCTACAGGAACAGACGAAATAGGTTTAACCGGTAATTGTAATCTTGATGTTCAAGCTGGAGATGTAAATTTTCCTGTTAAAGTTTCTGGAACAGGAAACACGATTTATGGAAGACCTAGATTTTCTCAGGATATTACATTGTTATCATCGGCAGATTCTTTATCCATGGGTATCCAGACTGATTTGCCTGTAAATTTAAACTTAACAGGGGGGTCGCTTTCACTTTCTTCAGATTTAGTTTTTTCAGAATCTGCAAGAATTGTTGGTCCTGGAACAATTGACTTGAATTCTAACAAGTTAGGTACGGCAGCCTCCTCAACGACCTGGACAGAAAATGTAACATTTACCGGAATTGGAGCAATTAACTTAAACTCGTCGATCAATATCTCCAATTGCACCTGGACTTTTGGTGACTCTGCTGGTTTTACAGTTATTAATGGAAATGGCCACACAATCACGCTTGGTGCAAACGGTAAGATTAGCATTGCAAACAATTTTTATTTGCTGCTTCAAAATGTGCACTTAAAAGGTCTTGGTGATGGTGCAACTGATGGAAAAATTTTGGTGGGAAATGCCGCAAGCACAGTTGCATTTGATGGAAGTATTATTGATTTAATAAATGACTACACCGTATCAAACGGCAACTTTTATATGCTTGGAACAAATTGTACCCTCTTTTGTAAAACATTTTTGTTTAACATAAACTCGACAGGGTTGCTTACAATTGATGGTGTTGCGCTGATTTGGGATAAGTTGAGCATTTCCAATGACTCAAATCCAATTATTCCAGCAACAAATGCAAATTTGCAGCTTTTGAATAGCGGGTTGATACGTTCTCTAAATTCTAGCTTAGCTCCGACATATTTTTACTCAACTTCAAGCTCATTGGCTTCAAACATAGACGTTACAACTTCATCAAATCTTGTGTTTACAAACTCAACTCCGCTTGTACCAAAGTTGATTACGTTGTCGGGATCTGGTCATTACATTCACTTCTCGCGCTCTGATCTTATTCAAAACTTTATCATTGAAGACAATTTGACAGTTACACTAAGTAACGTTGTCTTGAAAGATTTCAACCCAAATTGTATTTCGTTTGGAACAAACAGCTCTCTTGTTTTGGGTGACGATGTTACAATTGAGCTTGGTAAAGATGTAATCTTGGCATCACCTCTGACGGTTTCAGGAAATGTTTCAATTCTTGGTGGGGGCGGGCGCCTTGTTCTGCAGCATGCAAATAGTCTAGTTATAAACGGAAATGGCAAAAGTCTTACCTTGCAAAACTTAGTCTTAGAGGGTCCGGGTGGCGCAGGATCAGTTTCTGGTATCGAGAGAATTAGAGTTACAAACGCAACAGCCTCACTTACTTTAAAAGATGTTGAAGTTGTTTTGGATGGAACTTATGAGCATAGTGAGGGGTCGGTCTATTTTGATGGAAATGTTAAAATTGCAGGGCCAGGCAAAGTGTTTACAATTACTTCTGCAGAGCAATCTTCTGTTCTGGCTAAAAGTAGTTTAACTTTTGATACGGGTGTGACTTTTAGTTATGCAGGAACAGGTGTAAATAATAGAACAAGGTTTGCGTTATCAGATCCTACTTCTGTTTTGAAAATGAATGGAAGCACGCTTCACTCGACTCACACAGGTCTGATTCTTGATACAGGCTCCTTGCATATTTTAGATGCAGTCACTTTGCGATCTGTGGCAGGTGTAGATGAAGGTCCATACGGACATACCGTTCCAGCTGTTGGCGAAGAGCCGGTGTTAAAAAGCACTCTGTCTGTAAAAATTATGTCTGGTGCTGTGCTTGAAGTTGATGGAAATATTGTTTGCGAATAAGTTTGGTTACACCAAATTCAGATTGAGTGCAATTTTTTTTAAAAATAGACACGAAATATATTCTCATTGAATTATTGAAAACTTGTATGCCTTTTTTTTAGCATTATTTCAGAAGTAAAAAGTTTTGCTATTGGAAAAAGGTTGCGAAATGCTTTTGTCTATTTTTTTAAATCTAATATTTTTGCTTACTGCTACAAAAAACTTGTCTGCAGATTTTAGATTCGGAAATCAGTTTTCCACGCTGCAGCTTTCTGGTAGTAATGCCAAGATTATTTTATCTTCTCCTTTGTCCTGGCCTGGAACGATGAAGATTTTAAATAAAAGTGCCAACTCTATTCAGGGAACCACTACTTCAGACTTGCTTACATTTAGTGATGGAGTCTTTCAGTCGGGTGGCAATCGAGTTTATCTTACAGGAACCATTGATCCCGCAACTACCGATAAAATAATACTTTCCTCTGGGCAATCTTTAGAAGCAGAAGTTGGCTCAATTATTGAAGCGGTAGAAATACGAGGTTCTGGAAATTATATTCGAGGCCAACCTGTTTTCAGTTCGGCAATTGTTATGCAAAACCTATCTGCGGTTTTAAATCTTGGAATTCAAACAAAGTTGTCTCAAAACATTACTATGAATGGTGGAACTGTAAATTTAATTGATGATTTAAGCTTGCAGGACGGGGTTTTCTTTTCTGGAAACGGAACTGTAAATATTGGAAACAAAACACTGACTCTTCCCGCTGCAGTAGGTTCTGCATGGACTGGTAATCTTACCTTTCAAAATGCAAATGATATTAATCTGACTGGTTATACGACTTTAAATGGAGCTTGGACCTTTACGGGTAGCGGTCTTACTTCAAGATTAAATGGAAACGGAAATGTTCTAGATTTGTCTGCTGGTGGTGTTATTACTGTTGATACAAATCACACTCTTTACCTGACCGATGTTATAATCAAAGGCCTTGGTACCGGATTTGGGGATATCGCGATAGACTCGACTGGTGGAGTTGTAAACATGTCAAATGTTACGCTAAACTTGTCAGCAAGCTTTGAGCATGATTCTGGACAGATTGTTGTTCAGGGGACAAATTGTTTGCTTGTATCAAGAAACCAGTACACATTCAATGTTTCTGGCACAGGGACAGATTTAACTGTCGATGGAGTGGTGTTTCTTTATGACCCGCTAGGGACAACTCCTGCAAACCCAATTCCGTTTGTTGCTACGTCTCCAGCAACTATAACATACTTAAATGACGGTGTTATCAGAGCCAACTCTCCAGTTGATCAAGGTAACATCCTGTTCTCGCTTGATTCTGGCTCCGGAAATAACTTGCTTCCAAACAACTATTGGCTTACTGCGACATCTACTATTTCATTTATTAATTCAAACGTTGCTAATCCAAAAGATATGGTACTTGATGGTCAAGGTTACTTTATTGAGTTCAATAATCTTTCTGGTCAATACATGATCTTGAACGAAAATATTACATTGACGCTTCAGAACGTTGTTCTAAAAGGGTTTGATCAATCGCTGATCAATTTCCAAGGAGCAGGGGGAACGAAGGCAAAAATTAGATTTGGTGATAACGTTACAATTTTCCTTAACAAAGACCAAACTGTTTCATCGACACCGCTAACTTTTGTTGGAAGTTCTGTCTTGCAAGGAAATGGTTCAACATTAAAGCTTACAGCTGCAAATGCCCTTACGCTGACAAATACAAAAACTTTAACACTCAAAGATATGCGGTTGTCGATAAGTAATCCACTTGGAATGCACTGCTTGCATGACAGCTCGATTATTAAACTTCAAGACACAGAGCTTAACATCACTGGAACCGATGCAACTTTTGATACCGGAAGTATTCAGGTGCAAGGTAGCTCTAAAATTACAGGCTCAGACCCTTCTGTTGTTGCAGGTACTTCGACGTTTACATTCACGACAAAGGGTACGTTTAACGTCTTGTCGGGTGCAAATCTCAAGTTAGATCGTGGTGCTAAGTTTTATTACAACCCAGACATTACAAATGATGGCGCAAATCCGCTTCTTGAAAAGTATCACTTTAAGCTTGCTGATCCTTCAGCAGCGTTTTTGATGGAGTCTTCAACTCTGCAAACAGGAGCGATGGGCTTTGCTCTTGCCTACGGAAGATTGTTTATTGATGGTAAAACTACATTCAATATTAATACAGGTGTTGGGGCTGAGGTAGAATTTGGAACAGCTCTGCAAGTAGAGCTTGGAGCTAGTGGTGTTCTTGATATTGATGGTGCCTTGAAGTACATCAGCACATCATATCCATAAAGTTGATCGATTGCTGCCGGGCAATTCGCCTGGCGGCATTTTATTGTTTAATTTTGCTCATTCTCTGTAAGTAATAGTTTGTGGCCGCAGCTGTTTTAGCAAGCTCGTCAGTGTTATCTTGAACTTGCCTTGTCGATAATGGTTTTCCGTGGGTTTCGCTTACTTCCGCAAGAAGGTTTTGAGTTTCTTTGAGATTCATTTCAACAAGAGCTTGAGCTGATGGTTGCACAGATTTGTAGTTTCGGTTTACATCTTCTATTTCTTGTTTGACAGCGACTTCATTTTTCGGAGAGTATGATCTTTTTCTGTTATTCAAATTCGGCTGGCTTTTCCCGGCGCTGCTTGGCTTTTGTGAAGGCTGAGGAGCTGTAAGGCTTTGTTTTTTTCTTGAAGGCGACAGAGCTTGATTTTCAAGTGATGTTTTTCGGGTTGAGGCAAGTGCTTCTGGTGTTTTTGCGCGGGGTCGAGGTGTGATATTTTTTGCGGCATTTTGCGGTTTTACTGTGAATGAATAACACAAAGATGTAGCTAATGTGAAAAGTAGTAGCCTAAGCATCAAAGACCTTTTTTTGCAAAAAACTTACCAGCCAAGATCTTTGCATATTTTGAATCATTGTTTCAACATTTAATAAATCCTTGATAAAAACAATTGTTGGTTTAGACTCAAATTTAGTGGTCTATCCTTACCTCTAAATAAAAAAGGTAATCTTATCGTGTCTGACAAAATCAAAGTTTTTGGGGCCAAAGAGCACAATCTTAAATCTGTAAATGTTGAGATCCCAAAAGAGAAACTTGTTGTAATCACAGGGCCTTCAGGCTCTGGTAAAAGCTCCCTTGCGTTAGATACTTTGTACGCAGAGGGGCGTCGTAGGTACGTTGAGTCTTTATCGTCTTATGCTAGGCAGTTTTTGGGAGTGTCCAAAAAACCGCAGGTAGATAAAGTGGAAGGTCTTTGCCCAGCTATAGCTATCGAGCAAAAGACCGTTGGTTTTAATCCTCGGTCCACGGTTGGGACGATCACAGAGATTTATGATTATTTGCGTGTTTTGTTTGCCAGGCTTGGCGAAATATTTTGCCCAAATTGCCACAAGCCGGTAAAGCAAGAATCTCCGGAAGGTATTGCATCAAGCCTCTTGGCAAAGCATGATGGCGATCATATTTACGTTGCAGGTCAGATTGCAAATGCTCGAAAAGGTGAATTTTTGTCTGAGCTCAGAGAGTATTTTGCAAAAGGGTATGACAGTTTCATCATCGACGAAAAATTTTTCAAATTTAAGGAAATGTCTGACATTTCTAGTTTGAAACTATCAAAAACCCACAAGCACACTATCAATGTGATTGTAGATAAAATTGTTGTCTCAAAAAACAATGCAGACTTTTTGTTTAGTTCTGTTAAAACAGCTTTTTCGCTGGGAAGATCTGTTTGTGTAATAGTTTTTCCTGAGAAAAATTTTGCCTCAGAAAACTATGTTGCATCCCAAGTTTGCCTGGATTGTGTTTTGTCTTTTGCAGAACTTGAACCAAGGCTGTTTTCATTTAACTCTCCGCAAGGCGCATGCAAAAATTGTAACGGTCTAGGAATGCAATTTTCTTGGCACTCTTCTCACATCACAAATGATGAGGATCTTGATGAGATGGGTTTTGTAGAGTGTAACGTTTGTTTTGGCGCAAGGCTAAACAAAGAAGCGTTGTCAGTGAAAGTTGAAGGCAAAAATATTTATGAAATTTGCAAACTGTCTGTATCAAATCTAAAGAAATTTTTTGATACGCTTTCATTTTCTTCGGATAAAAAGCAGATTGCAGACAGGCTTCTTTCTGAGATTATTTCACGAATTAACTTTTTGATAAATGTTGGACTTGATTATTTGAGTTTGTCTAGAACAGCTTCTACGCTTTCTGGAGGCGAGTCTCAGAGAATTAGGCTTTCGACGCAGCTTGGAGCTGCGCTTTCAGGGGTGTTGTATGTTCTTGATGAGCCTAGCATAGGATTGCATCAGAGAGATAATGATAAACTGATTGCTACGCTTCAAAAACTTCGAGACCTAGGAAACTCAGTGATAGTTGTAGAGCATGATCTCGATACAATTTTAGCAGCAGATCACGTTATAGACATGGGCCCTGGCTCAGGTGTGCATGGTGGTGAAGTTGTTGCGCAAGGTTCGGTTGAAGATCTTGTAAAAAATAAAAACTCTGTCACGGGACCATTTGTTTCTGGTGAGCAAAAAGTGATGCTTCCTCGGTACAGGCGAAAAGCTAAAAAATTTTTAGAAATCAAGGGTGCGACAAAGAATAACCTTAAAAATGTTGATGTTTCTATTCCGCTAGAAACTTTAGTTGCTGTTACCGGTGTTTCTGGCTCAGGTAAGTCAAGTTTGATTACTCAAGCTTTTGCATCAGCATTACAAAATTATTTCCATCGGGGCTTTTGTGTTTCCGAAGGAATTGATGATATTACTGGAATCGAAAACATAAAAAACATGGTTTTTGTTGATCAGAAGTCTATTGGAAAAACTCCAAGATCTAATCCTGCAACTTACATTGGAATCTTTGATGACATTAGAAATCTTTTTTCAAGATTGCCAGACAGTAAGCTTCGCGGTTATGGTCCAGGACATTTTAGCTTTAACGTTGCAGGAGGAAGATGTAACGAGTGTAGCGGTGATGGTGTAATAAAAATATCAATGCAATTTTTGGAAGATGTAGTTGTCGTTTGCAAGAGTTGCAAGGGCAGAAGATATGACCAATTTGTACTTGAAGTAAAATATAAAAATAAGAATATCTGGGATATTTTGGAAATGTCTGTAGAAGAGGCGTTAGACTTTTTCGAAGATATTCCAGCTATTCAAAAGCGGCTTTCTCTTATGCAAGATGTGGGCCTTGGTTATATTAAGCTTGGTCAGGCTTGCAACACAATTTCTGGTGGAGAAGCCCAGCGAATCAAGCTTGTAAATGAGCTTGCAAAACGTGGAAGTGATACTTTGTACATTTTGGATGAGCCGACAACTGGACTACATTTACAAGACATTCAAAAATTGCTAACTACTATTACAAGGCTTGTGGACAAGGGAAATACAGTGGTTGTAATTGAGCATAATTTGGATGTTATCAAGTGTGCAGATTATATCATTGATATGGGTCCAGAGGGCGGAGATGGCGGTGGTAATGTAGTTGCCTTTGGAACGCCCGAAGAAGTTGCAAAGTCTAAAAATAGTTTTACGGCTCAGTATTTAAAAAAATATTTAAAATAAGTGATGAACATGAAATTTTTTTCTCGTGCTAAAAATTTACCAATTTTCGGATTTCTTGCTTTTTCTTCGCAATACTTTTTTGCAAATAAAGAAGGCGCTGAAAAGAATTATTATCCAAGCTTTTATGGATCTTCTTCTGTGCCAGACCCAAGAGAGCTTGTGTTTGCAAAGATTATCGAAAAATTGCAAACTACAATACACAGCAAAACTCATGATAAAGATGGTACAAAAATAGAGAATCTGTCTGATGCAGATAAAAAAGTGGTTAAAGCTTTGCAAAACGCTTTGGAGTCAACTGCAGAACATTTGTCAAACATGGATGCTTTTTCATCCCAGATTCGAGGAGCTTTTGTTGAGGCCTTAGCGGGTAAGGGTTCAAATGCTTCATCTATCCCTGCTGCGATAGCAATTGCTTTTTTAAAGCCTCTTGGTAAAAGTTTTGATAAAGTTGCGACAACTGCTTGGGAAGGGGCTTGGACTAGGGTTGGATCAGTCTTTCGACCTGCTTTGACAGCATTAGGATTTGCACCAAAAATGGCAGACAATGAGATTAAAGTTTTTAAAAAATCTATTCAGTCGTTTAAATCTGCACTCACTTATCTTTCAAAGCAGTCGGATTTGTCTGTAAATCATAGAAATGCTTTTAACATAAATTTGTCAAAAGAGCAGAAGTTGGAAGACAAGAATATCCCGACAAAGAGCTTGGAAGAGAATTTTCCTATCAAAAAAATGTTTTTGAGCAAAATTAGAATTATTAGAGATGCTGCAAGCTCTATTTTGGAAAAGAAAAAATATCCAAAACGTGATCTTGCTATGCAATTATTAGCTTCTATAAAAGTTGAACTTGATGATATTTTGGCGATTATCGAAGGTTGTTATACAACCGCAGACTTTGTAAAAGACGTTATAATGTCTCAATTAAACGTTCTTTCTGACTCGATTTTGAGCTCTTGCGACATGCTAGAGATGTTGATTTACAACAAAAGTTTTGATCGCAGCGGATACGCTTCTGGAATGTATGGAAGTGGTAAAGATTTTTAAGCAAGCTCTGCTTAGTGTGCTTGTAATTTCTGTAGTTGTTTTTGGAAGTATCATTACTCAAAGCGAGCTAGATAATGCTAGGCGGCAAGGATTGCAAATTAAGCAAGTTTTGAGCGCAGCAAAGCTTCTTGGGCCGGTTTCTAAGACTTTTTTGCAGGTTTTATCTGCAAATTTTGCGATCAGTTTTATGCGCGAAAAATGTTTGCTCGAAAAATTGGGGTACCTTTTTTCTTGCGGTGTAAAATTAGATACTGATTTTCGTTATGCAGCGTTTGCTTGCGCAGGATATTTTATGGCTTGTACCTGTTTGCATGGGTTATTAAATGCATTTGAAAAGAATAACTTTTCTGACGAATTAATAACCGAGCAGCTTGTGGACAACGAACTTTTTTTGAATAAAAATTTTGATCGACTGAAAAGCGATTTTGGTAGAAGTGATCTTTCAGAAATTAACAAAAAAGCTATTGAAAAATCGCTTAAAATTGGGTTGCTAAATTTATACAAACTCATTCATGCAGCTGACAATAAAAAAGCTGGAGTAGGTTTTTTAGCGCAGTGTAGCAAGGTTTTAAACCTAGTTGAACAGCTAAATAAAATGGAGTCATCTCTTGTTACGCTTGATTAGTTTTTATTCACTACTGTTTATTTTTTCTGTGACGATAAATCCATTTGTAAGACAGACAGATTCTGGTAAAAGCAAGTCCTCTGAAAGCGTTTTTGTCAGCCAGGAGCTAGAAAAACTTAAAAAAATGAATTTTTGCGAAATCTATAATCGTTACAAAGAGCTTGCGCAGTTGTATAACGTTTCTCCAGCCCTGCAAACAATTTCTGAAAAACCTGAGAATAAATTTGATGAAATTTTAGAGATGCTTGGAGCCTTGTTTGAGTTTTTATTTTTGCAAAATTTTTCTACAGATGGTTTGTTTTTAAATGATGCAACAAAGCTTGCTGATAGCCATAAATTTTCGTTGGTCGCTCTATTTGCTCATCATGAAAAAAATCTCAAAGATTTAGATTATTCACTGTTTTTTTCTTTTTCTTACACATATTTATCCTGGATTTGCAAAAAATTAGCTGCCGTTCTTATGAGCTGGAAAGATGTTGCTCCGATTGATTATGAAAGTAAGAAAGAAATAAAACGCTGGTTGCAACTTCTCCAGGATGTTGCCGCTAAAGTTGCAAAAGAGAAGCTAAGTGACAAAGAGCTAGAGAAATTGCAGGAGCTTTCAAAGCTTATAAATGATTTTAAAAATAAAACTTTTACAGATCTAGAAGAGTTTTGATGATTAAAAAAATTTTATTTCTACATTTTTTTTGTGCATCACTTTTTTCAAGTAAGTTTGATCAATTTTCTCAAAGCTTCTTGGGTTGCTATGATTTTTCCTTGGCTGCAAAATTTGGTCATGAGTATCATCCGTACGTTCTAAATCTTGCCCGGAAAAGTATCGAGCAGATGGAGCAAAAGCTTGGCGAACATTTTTCGCTTGATCATAGAATTATCATTTTAGGTTTTGAGCAGGCTGGCTTGCCAAATTTTTTCCCGCACCAAAAAGATTTGCAAGGTGGACAAATAGACGATGAGTATTCTATTAAGCAAAACTCTAGTTGGACGGAAAAAGTTCATAATAATTTTGGTTGCATGTCTGCATTTTTATTCAGAGATTTGCAACAAATGAAGTCTTGCAATCAATTTGAATGGATCGCTGCAGATGAGATACCACTTTTGTGGAAACGTATGACGCCTTATCAGCGCTACACCTTTGGCTCATACTTTAAAATGATTTTGGGAAACATTGCAAATGTTGAGCTGGCAATGATGATGCAAGATCCAAAACAAGTGCTTGATGTTCTATCTAGTTTTTGGGAGCAGATTTACGTTAAGAAAAGTCAGCCTGAAGATTCATTTTTTGTTTCACAAGATGTTCTTTTTAATATCGAAAATGCATCTTTTTTGAAGGATTCAAAAGTCGAAATAAAAAAATTTTACGTCGGTCCAGATATTACTTATCCCATAGAAACAAAGCAAAAATGTAACGCAAATGCTACTCGCCACGCGCAGTTGCTTATCAAAGAGATTTCCAAGCAAATCCACAAGGTTGATGATCAGCCAACAGTGTTTGTACTTAAAAGTTTTGTTGATGGTGTTGGTAAAACAACATTGCTTGCAAATATAAAGAATTACATAAAATATGGTGAGCAGTTTGAGAAATATGAATCTGTTGATAATTCGTCTTCATTAGAATTTGATCTTTTTGAATTTTCTCCAAATGTTTTTATTGCAGATTTGCCTGCACAAATGAGTCATTTTACTTTTAAACCGGATGGATTTGTTTTTGTAGCGCCAGAAGACATTAAATTTGACATGAGTCTTGTAAGTTTGGCTAAAAACTATTTTGCAGAAAACTATAAAGAACTTAGAGCTCGCAAAAAAAATCTTCTGCAAAAATTAGATTCAAATTCTACAAATGAGTCCTCTCTTGAAAGCTTGGAGCTGCAGTACCTGCAAAATTGTCAAAACTTAAAGCTTCAAAAAGATGATGTATCTTTTGTTTTTGAGCAGCATTTGTTTTTAGCAAAATTTAATTCTGCTGGCAGACCTGAGATAAAAATCTTGAGTCCAATTGCCAAAGCTCGATCAGAAGGACTAAAAAACGCAGATCCATCAGAAATGATTTTTCCAAACCCGCCAATGTTTCCACAGGTTTATGAAAAGTTTCTCCAAGATCTGGTTTTGTCCTTTTCGGAGAAAGAGATTAAAAGAATCGTTTTTATCGATTTTTTAAGCATGTATCCGCGATCATCAAGAGAAACTGTTAGACTAAATTATCTTTTGCAGCAGATGGCAATTACTAATCAAGATTTTTCGTTGTATGACACTGTTTATGCTCCATATCTTTGTAACGCGCATCTTTTTAGTTTTTTATCAAAAAAGAGCAACCCTCAAAACATGATTAAAAATATCGCAGATGAAACGATTATCCGATATCTTCTTTCAAAGCAGATATTTTCTAAAAAAAGAGCAGGCCAAAAAGAACTTTGCATTTCAAAATTGTTGCAAAAAAAGAAAGAAAAGATGGGTTATGAATACACAAAATTAATTAAAAATATTACCCAAAAGTGCAGGGCTGAGACATCAACTTTGGCAGATCTTTATCAAAATTCTAAATTGTTGAATAATTTTTATAATTTAGATTTTGAAGGAATTTACCAGCACTCTCTTTTGCAGGAAGATTTCTTTGCAAATTGCATAGATAGCCCATATTTAAATGCTTATTTTCAGCAGGTTTGTCCACTTGAAGATTTTTCCGTAGATTTAACAAGTTTTAGGTCAATAAATAATCATTCTTGGCTAGAGGTTAATGATAAGAAATATTATTTGCATGCAAAAATTCATCAAGATTCTCTAGATAGATTTGTAATCACAGATCTGATAAATAAAATCAGAATATGCTGGTTTGGGCTAGCTTTTAATCTTCTCAAATCTCAAGAGGTTAGTGGGAAGCTTGTTTGTGCAAATCCGCTATTTTTAGATAATTTTATTTTTGTCCGAAAGGATGAAAATAATAACTACTACTTTTTATCAAATATGTTTTTTGATGATACAGTTTTTTCTAAGATTGACAGCAAATCCGATATTGCAAAAAAAGTTCATTCGTTTTTATTTAATAAAAAACTTAAAAGTTGCAACCCATTGCTAAGTTTTGGGCTAGACAGAAAAACGCTATTTGATCTTGATGCAGAAGATAATAACATCACTAATAATTTATACTACTTTTCCACAATGTGGCTTAGAGACTTTACTACCAAAAATATGAATCAAATGCTACCTCTTCATGAGATGATGAATGAAAATCAATCTAGAGTTGATCGCTACAAGCGTAGTGCTGAACTAAAATCTAGATCAAAAGCTTGTGCTAGCAATTCAGCGCCAGAGTTGGGATTAGAGAAGTTGGCAAAGTTTTATGTCAGGCTCAATCAAATTGTTCCTGAGTTTGAACAAGATTTATTTTGCGCCCAAACTCCAGAGGCAGATTTTTTGGCAAGGAGGCTTTTTTCGATAGGTGTGTTACATCAAATTTTTAATATCTGCTTTTCTTAAAAAGTTTCTAGACAGTTTTTTTGTTATCCGTACACTTTTATGCGTTGCGTATTTTAAAAACAACAAGAACTAATAAATGTTAAATCAAATTTTTTTTGGCTTATTTTTTTTATTACAATTAGCTTATTGCCCACAGGTTTCAAATCAAAATTCAGCCGGAAGTGTTGCTTTGCAAGAGGCTTCAGAGCTTGAGTCAAATAATGCTAATCAAGCTTCAGTGATAGATGTTGTGCCGATTGACTTAAAAGTTGTCGAGCTGCAGGGTGACGTAATTTTTAAGCCAAAGAATAAAGATTTAGACTTACAAATTTTAACGAAAAACTCTTGGGCTCGTTTTGGAGAGTTTTCAGATATTTTGCTGTCCTGCTTTTTCCCAAGCATTCTAGTTTTTGTGGTTAATTTAGAAACTCTTGGGTGCGTTATTATGATAGCAGATGAATCTTTTCATTCGGATAAAATTACAGCTGTTTTTGAAGCATTAAATTATTCTATGACCAGTAAATGTGGGTTTAAAATATTGATCTATTCTCCAGCGCCAATAGATTGCCAACCTCAAACTAGCGCAGATAAGTGCCTGAATATTAAAAATCCTGGTACGCTTCATCTTGATTTTGTTTCATCTCTGAAGGGCTTTTTGTCTACTTGTTTTAAAATAGACAGAAGTGATATTAAAGCCGTTGTTCAGAAAATTAGTTTTGCAGAAGAGCAAATTTTTTATTTTGATCAAGAATCAATGGATGCAATTCTTCAAAAACGTTTTATTTTAAAGCATTTGAAAAAAAAGGTTTTGCTTGAAAAGATGGGATGCATTATAAATTTTTCTAGTTCAGATAGTTCGGAGGTCAAAAGAAAAGCTGAGATCTCAAAAGCTCTATTTAATAGCTCGGAAATTAATATTAAAGACGTATTATTTTTATTGTATTTGAAATTCACAGAGGGTTTTGGACCTCAGTGTTTGAAGGTTGGTACGTTTTCTGATTTTATTACTGACAAAGATTCTGATGATTATCTAAGAATGAAGAAATATTTCGACGATACGAATCGTTTTACAGATATTCATGCTATTCAAAAAGACATATGTTGCCGAACTGCATGCAATGTTTTTATCAAAAATTATTATTCTAAAATTACCCAGAATAAAAAATTAAAAACAAATAACGATATTAAACAAGCAAGAGATTTAGCGATGTATTTGCTGCGATTTGAATATTTTTTGCTTGATTTTTACGACAAGCAATCAAAGTTGCTGGAGTCAGAAAAAGAAAGCAATGCCACAGCGTAATTTGTGGCTCCAAAAAAAATTTTGGTTTGCGTTATGCCAAGGCCTTCATAGCGCTAGTAACAAAACCGTACCCGCTAGTTAGAAACCCAAAAATGGAAGACACGCAAGTAAATTTGTCGGAGTATGAGGCATTTGAAAATTTAGATTCGAAAAACTTATTGTAGTTAGAGTAGATGTTATAACCAGCATACGCGGCCAGGGCTAAATAAATGGCTCTTTCTGTAAGACTCTTTTTGTTTCTGTTGGCCAGTGCATTTAAAAAATTTGGGTTATTTAACTGTTCTCTAAACTCTGGACTATTTAAAATTTCTTGTCGAAATTCGGCTATCACCTTTGGATCGCTGAAGTGCTCTGCGGATAGCCCTGTTGTGCTGATTGCGATGTTTTTCACAACATCATCTGTTAATAATTTTGTGATGTCATTGTCTTTTTGGCGAGCAATAGTTCTTTTTTCTGGGGCTGTTTTTTTTGAAGTTGGTAAATCAATTTTTTCTTGGGGTTGAGAATTTTGTTTTACTGCTGGATTATTGGTTCGGATAATTTGTTTAAGCGCTCCAATCTCAAAATTTGTGCTTACAATGAGAGCAGTTGCTAATAAAATGTATAATTTGTTCATGTTTTCGCATATTTTATTCACCATACTTTAATTCTGCCCGTTTGTAGGATTTTTTCAAATTGATGTTGGGAGTGGCGCCTTTTTTTTGAAAAAACACATTTTTTAGATAAATTTTTTGATTTGTTAAAAAATATGTGCCTATTTGGGATAACTTTGAAGAAGCAGTTTTAGAACTGTTTTGAGGTTTGTTCTATGAAAAGCTTTTTACTGATGCTGTTTTTTGTCTCGATTTATCCAAGGGTAATAATTGTAGACTGCTGTAATTCTGATGGTATAAATTATTCCAAGCAGTCAGCGTTGATTTCTACCTACTTTGATTTGATGCAAAAGAATGTTTTGGAGGATCAAAAAGAAAGGTGTTCGGTTTTTGATTGCTCGTCGCACCAGCTAATAAAAGAAAAAATAGAAGCATATCGATATCTTTTTTTT
>JACCDG011582181.1_pt1 | contig 30902 bp, 53 predicted proteins | sample 7442471 | NCBI WGS metagenome assembly JACCDG01 (sample SAMN15323444, study PRJNA562643) | freshwater metagenome | isolation source: river surface water | place: USA:Blue River Watershed | collected 2017-08-17 | reverse complement strand
TTGTGAACTGCTTGTACTTGATTTCACGTTTAGTTTTCGTTATCATAAAATTGTTGTTAAAGTGTTCTGTTAGTATATACGAAAAAAGTCAAAAATTCTTTCCTCCCCGCGCAATTAAAAATTTGTGCAAGAGCCACGAGTATTTAACAGCTACTCGACAGGAGTGAAGTCAACATAATAGCTTTGACCCTCGACAAACTTAGCAGCGGTTTCAGGGCTTACTAAACTCAATGAGATTTGACCGCCAGGTGTCCATTTGTAGAACTCTTTGTTTTCAGGATTCTCATCACCGAATACAGGAGTTAAATTAATAACAGCACAATTTGCGGCATCTGTTCCGTCATCAGGATTTTTTGAAATGCCATTTACTTTAAACTTTGCACGTATCATAGTTTTAATTGTTCGGTGTCACCCGTTCCCATGTTTATTCTGTCTTGTCATTAACTGAAGCATTTTGTCACGCACTTTAAGTCTTTGCTCAGTTGACTGTAATCGTTGTCTCAGGTCGTTAATTATTTCTTGTTGCTGATTCTGTTTATTCAAATCAACCTTTGCCTCCTTCACTTTTTTGATGTATTGCTTAAACTCATTTTCTGATTTAGAGATTTGCGTTGTTTGGCGTTCAATTATTTTCCCCAATTCAATTATCTCCTTGTCCTTCATCTCAATAATTGCCTCCTTCTTTTCGTTTTCCCATCCGAGATAGTCAAGCCCCTTATTCAGGTATTTGATGTACTTATCTTGGACAATCAATTTCTGAAAGTATTGAAGTTCTTTTGTTGGTTGACGATTCAGGATTTCTCCCATAGTTATTTAGTTTCGGTTTCAACGCTAACAGAGCCAAGCTGCGCAAGGCACTGTTGCTCATTAATATTCTCAAGGCCACTTCTGCTCATATACCCGATGCGTTATAGGCACATTAAAACGATGCCATAACACGGTTAAACATAGCACTCCAAATAAATCTCTTCTGCCTGTTCTCTGGTTTGAGCAACAATCTTTTGCCCTTCTACATCAAACGTATTTAGGTCTTTGAAGTCAAGCTTATGAAGCCCTCTGTCTCTAGCGGCTTTCATTCTACGCTCGCGTATGGCAGGATCTTCTTTGGTGTACGTTCCCTCTATGCTTTTCCGACCATTCAGGCGCTCCTCATCTTCGCGCTGTATCTTCTTCATCTCATCACCAATGCCTTTAAACTCAGGTTTGAAGTGATCGCCTATAAGTTGATTTTTCCAAATCTTTAAATAGTGATCTGCTACCTCTGGAGGCACTACGCTTTCTTCTTCATCTTTTTCTTTTTGCTGTTCGTTCTTTGAGGCTATTTTCTGACCATGCAAATCCCAATGCTTTTTATACCATTTATCGACAACGTACTTGTTAATCCCTGGCTTACGGCCGTAGGGTACGTTTATGATTGATTCGTCTTTGCTGATCTGATCCATGACAATCCGCTGCTTTACCTCATCGGAGATTTGATCGTATGGGGATGTGTTGCTGAGTTTTACAAGGATGTCAACCATTTCCTTTAGTTCATCTACTTCAAAGATTTGGCCCATGTCTACCCCGATAAGGATTGGGAGCTTTATAATCAGGTCGGTGAAGAATTGTTTCATATTAAATTCTATTATAAATCATTTTCTTTGCTACGTCAATAGCATTTTTTTTAACCTCATTAATTTGTTCATCTTTCCAGTAATCTACTTTCAATCTAACCCACTCGTATTTTTTATTGAGCATATCAAAGTCAGAATCACATTCAATTAATGTCGCACTCCACGGGTCAAAATGCCTCCATCTTAAATACAGTAAAAAATATCTTCCCTCAAAAGTCATTTGTAAGTAACATTGAGATGGACACCTAATTAAATCGTCTTTCCATTCTGATACTATTTCTATTTTTGATTTCATTTTTATTTCTGTTTTGAAAACTCTATAAATTCATCTCTTTTTCGCTGCCGATCTGTTTTTTTGACGATTGGGTTTAATTCTGTTTTTGGTTTTGTTGAAAACTTTTTAAAGCTGTGGTAGACCTCTCCATCAGTTTCGAATACGCGGCCCGGATTTGCAGCCATAAACCCCACAAAATCTATCCAGCCAGCACGGGTTATTTCGTCCAGTTGCCCCTGCAATCGGAAATGCTCTTGCAGGTCGTGTATAATTTTTGGGGTTTCGTGGAGGTATCGAGCCTTGACACTCACGCTAACCCCATTCTTTTCTCCAATGTGCTGAAAATGTTTTTCCCCCTGTACCCCCTTTTCTTCCTTGTCCTTATCCTTAATCCTTTCTATGTCTATGTCCTTAGTACCTTGTAAGGTGCTTACAAGCCCCTTATTTAAAATTAAATAATGTTTGTTGAGTAAATCTATTATTGACCTTTGAAACCTGTCCTTATCGTTTAAATCAGCAAATCCTAAAACCTCAGAAATGAATGATGGTAAAAGCCAATGGCCGTTTTTTAAAACTTGAATTTTTCCGGAAAACAGATTTAGCGCAATTTCTTCCTTTACTTTCTTGCCTATGCATATGGATGCTACTTTGAAATCTGGTATCCACACTCCAGCATTATCGCAGTCGTCCTTAATATAATCCCAAAGGCATTTATACAATGGTGGTAAAGACCGATAAAAGGTGTCCTTCCAAATGGTTGAATTTCTGTCGCGTTTAGCCATTTTTTAGTTTAATTGGGAATTGTCTTATCTTTAAATTGTCAGGCCACTCAGTAATATCTCCACCGTGCCTGTCGGTTAATTTCATTTCAGTACTTGCAATCTTCATCAACCTTGGTGCATCCGACTGCAATATTCCAAGTGGCATCTGTCCATTGTATTTTTGACACGTTACCCATAAAATAAAGAAACCCAACCGGAATGAGGCGCGACACCAGCAGATCAGCGTATGCTGAAATGATTTTTTTCCGATTGGGTTATGTTTTGTAAAATCATTACCTACTTATGTCGCGATGGTAAACATACTAAATACTAGGGAAAAATCAAAACTAAATTAGGCTAAGCTGAGCGTTTGAAACAGACGCATTACGGCAGTTCTTTTCAGCAATTTGGAAATAGGACTTTTTTAATTCAATACCTTTTCCATTCCTACCCATCTTAATAGCTTGGAAAACTTCAGACCCTATTCCTAAAAATGGAGTAAATACTGTCTCCCCAGGATTAGTCCAAAGATGAATAGCCCTTTCAATTGTATCAAGTTGAAGCGGTACAATATGTTTTTCATCTTCATTCTCTTTGCCTTCTTTATTCAAAGTATTTGAATAGTTGATGTCATACCAAACGGGCGATGCGTACTTCTGCCAAAGTGAAATAGGCAAATAATTGTATGCTGATGGATTGTTACTATCGTGCGTTACTGGAATAGGGTTATCTCCCAACTTTCTGAAAATGTATAAGTAATCAGGGTTTCCAGTTCGGCTTAATGTCGCATCCTTATCTTTTTGTTTATTTAGCAATCCTATTGCTTTAGTCCTCTGCATTTCAATCACGGGATCTTTCCAAATAGTTATTGGTGGCCCGTGTAATGTAAATCCATTCTTTTCAAATGATTTTTGTAAACCATATGGAAAGTTTCTGAAACCTAAATATCCTTCCTTGCCTTTCATTATTGGAAGAAACTGACAATGAACAGCAACCAGTCTACCTGGAATAAGTATCCGGTGAAGTTCAGGTGTTAGGAAATCAAAATGTTGAAAAAACTCTTTATGATTTTTTGCATTTCCCATGTCCCTGTTATCATCGGAGAAAACGTAAAGCTCCGCAAACGGAGGGCTAAATATTGAAAAATGAATTGATTCATTTTCAATCTTTTTTATTTCCTCAACACAATCTCCATTAAATAATTCGTACATATTAATTTTGGGTTAGGTGATATTTCATTTTCAAAAACTGTTTTTCTTTTTCTTGAATAGCCTTAATTACATTCAGCATAGTATCAATAACAATCGCATAAAAATCTACTGGATGCTTCTGACCAAATCTATAAGACCTCCTGATGGCCTGATAGGTCATTTCAAATGAGAAATCTGGGCTTGCATCTATTTGTCTATGGCAATTCTGAAAGTTCATACCAAAGCAGGCTATTTTCTTTTTCGTAACCATACGATTGATCTCACCTTTTGCAAAGGCCAATAGTTTTTCTTCCTTCGATTCTGGAGATTCATTTCCCCTAACTTCAATTAGTCCGGGTATCATTTCGCGTAATAGGTCAGCCTCAATATTCTGCTTTACCCATATCAATGTTTGATCTTTTGAACCTGTGACAATTGACTCAACCTCATCCATTCGTAGTTTCATTGTGTTTCTTAGTTCTTCGTTATAGCCTATTGCGCTTACGTTTCCTTCATTGAATAACCTACCTTCTTTTGTCGGTGATGTTATTGATCTTTCGATGATGTTTAGTTTTGGCAAAACATATTTACTACCATCAAAACCTAAATCAGATGGATTGGAGATGAATAAAGACCAGGATTTAACAAATGTCCAGAATGTTCTTTGCGCGTGTCCTTTTAGTCTCCATTTAGAAGTTTCCCCGCCATCATGGGTAAAGTACATTGCCAGTATTTCTTCACGCCTTCCATAATTAAGAAACTCGGCATGGTTACAAATCTCCATATCGTCATTAGGAGATGGGGTTGCGGTACAAGCTAATTTGTATTTGGTTCGCTTAAAAGATTCAATGATTTTCTTTTTTGTTTGGCCCTCAAAGTTTTTCAAGATACTAGATTCATCCAAAACAATGCAACCATACTTATCAAAGTCGATGTTATCAATTTGATCATAGTTGATAATATCAATTTTATTGAATGATTTTTTCCCTGAATTAGCCTTTGTAATATCAACATCAATCACCTTTCCCTGTTCAATTGTTTGCCCGGACACCCCAAGGGGAGCAAGGATTAAAGCAGGTTTATTAGTATTCTCTACCACAAGCCTGGCAAATTCAATTTGCTGGAATGTTTTTCCCAATCCGCATTCCTCAAGTAAAGCGTATCTACCATTGCTTAATGCTTTTCTAACTGCGTAATTTTGAAAGTCAAAAAGAATAGGATTAATTTTATCTTCTGATATTTTAAATCCAGACTCTGAAACATTCTTTTTTTTGCTTTCTAAAAACTCTTGGTAATTCATAGCTTTATACTTTCTTTTCTACAATTCTGATCGTTATTTTTTCGCCCTTGCGCCTGATCACGCTTGTTTGTCCAGCCTTCGCGCTTTACCCCTAAGCTGATAGCGGTGACTATGTACGGGTGGACGTTGCGGTTGTCGTTGGTACTTTCTTTTCTCATGCCTTTATCCACAAGCTTGCTGGCGTACCGTGAGAACTTGGATTGGTGGTGGGGCCGTAGCCGAACCGTTTTACTATCTTGTTTTTTGCGGCTTCGATGACTACCGGCCCCCACGCTCTCTTACTCGGTGGCTCTGGCAGGTGGCCCTTGGCTGCATTGCGTACGTCTTCTACCATAAAGGGCTTTTTGTGATTGACGGCAGCGTAGTAGGCAAGGAACTGAACTGCCTTGGCAAACCAATCGGGGTCTTTTCTGTGTGCTGACTTGATGGCTCTATCCATGCCTTCGAGCTTGAGTTGTTGGGCTGTGTTCATGGGGTCTTTAGTTTTCAATTAAAATTATCTTGCGTGTTTTCTTAGAATAGTAACCAAGCCTTATAATAGGGAGGTCATGAAAATCTTGATTAACATTGTAGTGTTGTCCGCAATCACAGCTGACTGTTGGATTATTGTATCCGCTAGTCAAAAGCTGTCCGCACAAGCAATAAAACTTAATACTTTGTTCTTCAAATTGAATTGGTAAAATACCTTCATGTAGTGCAGATGCCATTTCAATCAGTCGTATTTGTTCTTTATCCCCATGACATAGAGAAACATGTTTATTTTCGTTTGAATAAAATTTTCCGTTGATGAGCTTCATGATTTTGATACTTCAATAATTTTCACTTTGTCTTAACCTCGATCACTATTGTGGCGTCCTTGTATTCAAACTCTATCGCCCTTGACCTCTTGTACTGGCTTTTGTAGTTTACCTGAGTGACGCCCAGCTCACGGATGACGGCCTGTATGCACGGGTCTATCTTGAGGAGGATTTGTTCTGCGGGTGTGTTGGTTACTGTGGGCATTCGATTAATTTTTTAATTTTCTCAACCTTTGATATTGGAACCCGCATTGTAACTGTTGGCTCTTTCTTTGGACGGCCCGCGCCTTTGCGTTTTCCTCCGTGTGTTTTCTTCTTTATCCCCATTGTTCTGCCATTGCTTTTGCTATTCCTAAATACGTCTTGCTCCTTAGTTTTGCACGGTCTTTTGATGGTGGAAGTTTATGAAGCCTTTGTTCACGCCCATCAACAATAGCCCCAATAAGGCCCAATAAAAATATAATCACTTCCATTTGATCACGTAGAGAATGAAGGCAAAAACAATCGCGCTGGCAGAAAGCAGCATAAAGGGGTTAACGATTTCGTCAATGACCTCGGCATGGTATGAGATGAAGCCGATGAGTACCAGCAAGGAAAGCGAGATGACGAACGCCAGGGCTGCCAGCTTTTTGGCGTCCTGCATATACTTGTCTGTCTCCCTTCCTTCGATGTAATACTTTACATCTTTGAGTTTGTAATCTTTAAGCTCTTTCATGTAGGTAGTTGGTTTAAATACAGTTCAAAAAGTTGTTCATTGTTGTAACGCTTGTCTTTGTAGTAAGAAGTTCTCACCACATTATTACTACACCACACTTTAAACCCAATAGCGTGTTTCTTGGTAATCTCTGCGCAGGATTGGGAGGCAACATCTATGTCATAATCGTAAATCGCTGAATGCCTTTCGGTTTCAAATTCAGATTTTAAAATAGCTTGCTTGTGTTCTTCTTGTATTGTCATTGTTTCTGAATTTGTCTTGCGTCCAGTTCTTCTAATGCTCTGACCGATGCCAGATAGTGCCTATGCCCTTCTGCGTTGGTGAATTCAAAATCTAAAACCTCTTCTATCTGCGTGAGGTCTTTGACCTTCATTTCGTACAGTTCAGTATTTCGGATTTCGAGTGCCTTGGCTTTTGGCAGCTCAGCTATTGTTAGGAGTTGGTAGAGTTTCATTTTCTTTTCTGTTTAGCCCTGTGTCTGGTTATGTTCTGGCGATAGCGTGACTCACGCCAGTCGCGTATATCCTTACTGAATACAAATGAGAAATCATGATTGTAGGCTCCGGACTTTTCAACGCTTCCCAACGTGTCAATTTTTATTGGTCTGGTCATTTTAGGTTTGTCTTATATGTATTGATAATCAATTCCATTTTAGCGGCATAAAATAGCTCACTATCCTTATAGCCTTCCGGATCTTGTTGCCACATAACATAAAGAACGTTACGTAACCTTTGGCCCGGTGACTTGCCTTTAAGTTCTGGATTAAGCCCGTCAACCATTGTGCGTTCATTGATTTCCACTTGCCTTGCTGAAATATAAACGTATGCTATTTTCTTCCTCAGGTCAAACAATTCACCCACCTTACCTCCACTTATTTCAGGAGTGTCTAGTGTAATGGACACGGTTCCATCCACCTTAGAACGGACGGAACCGATTTCGCAGCATATTAAAACCCCATTCATTTGATAGATACCTTAACGCCCATCGTTGTACGCTTTATTGGAGGGTAGGCCGTGTACTGTTCACCAGTTGCCTCATCTACTAAAACTTCTTGCCCTGCCATTGTTCGAAGCCAGTCCTTCCGTTGCTTTACTTGCTTGGCTATTTCTTCTTCCAATATAAGCAAGCGATTTAATACCGCATCATTACATCGACTAAAATCATACTCAGTTTTAACGGGTGCATATTGGAGTTCGCAGCCAGCCATAATAAAAGGCCGCTCCCCGTTTTTCTCTGCTTCCCTAGCTTGGTTGTCTTTTGTGCCTTTGTCTATCTTATCAGCAATTTCGGTCATGGCCTTGCAGAGGATACGAACCCGCAAGGGGTCAACGCGGCCATCCTCAACCGCGCTGATCACTTGGGAACTAAATGATACTATCCCTTCTTTTGAGGGTTGAAATAGCTCCAGCACACTTGTGGGGCTATCGGGTATTACGTGAATGATTTCCATTAAAATGGGAGTGATTCGTAAATTAATTGTGTTTGCTCACCATTGGAAACATTAAAAGGGTCTGCATTCTTATACAGGGCATCCAGATTGATTGGCTTTGCTTTAGCGGCTACTTTTACTTCTTCAGCCAATTGTTTTTTTGGTGAAGGATTAACTCGATATTCCGTGTTTTTATCTTGACCCGTTTTAACAATCTTAATATCATACTCATGAGGACTCCCCCAATCCTCATCTTTAGCAAGGGCTTCAATAGCTTTCTGGATTGTTGCCTGAGTGATTTCGAGAATTTTAATGCTGGAGTCTGAATAGTCCCAAACGATCATTGACCAAAAGTGTTTTATTGGTTGATCGGTGAGGGGTTTTTCGGGTTTGTTTTTAAAGGTGAAACGGAAAGGCACCTTATCCTTCCAGTCAAGCCAGCCAATGATAGGTTTGGAAAGAATTCTGAATTTGTTTTCACCTTGTTGAAATTTCATGTACGATCCACTTCCTTGAGGTGTCTCGTAGCTGTCTGGTAAGAAGCTCATAAATTGTAATTTGGTTTATTTGGTTTGTTTAAGTTTTCGGTTAATCCTGATAAGATCAATCCCCATCTGTATTTTTAATTTCTGTCATGGTTGTAGATTTATTTTAAACAATTCAAAAATTGAGTTGGCTTTTTCGATATGCTGATGCGGCACGTGGATTATTTCTTGGTATATGTCAAAGTCTCTTTCTTTTCCACCATTCACACCAACTCGTTCAGGCATAATCTCCTCCTCGGTGAAGTGGCTAAACTTCGGGGCAAGGCACTCAAGCACATGGAGCAGCTTTGCGTCATCGCTGAAATTGCCTTTGCCTAGCTCTTCCTTTAGCCTCTCCATTTCCTTGTCCTTTAGCCTTCCTTCTCTGGCCATTATCATGAGCATGGAGGTAAATCGCCCACACCTTTTGGCTAATTGCAGGGCCGTGTTTTCGTAGTCGGTCATGGTTTTATCGCTCTTAATTCCTTGACGTAGTATGATTTCAATTTAGGAGCAGCATCCAAAACTTTATCAATGTCTCTAGCCGCTAAGCCAGTGTAATCTTTCAATAGAAGCGTGATGGTTCTTCTTTGTAGAGGCCCTTGATTCAGCTTAATAAAGGCGTCAGATATTTCAATGATAGCCTTTGCTAAAACTTCCATAGGTTCTGGATTCTCTTCCGTTACCTTTACAGTAATTGTTTGTGTTTTTGATTTCATAATTAATACTTGTTTTAAGGTTCTAAATTTTCCGTTGGCTTTTATACTTAGTTGATTGTACTATGTTTCCCAATCTTAATTCTCGTGCATCCATCGCTCTAAAAGTTTAAGGTTCTAATAGTTGCGCTTCACTTACATGCTCAAAGGCGTAGCCAAATAGCTCGTCTCTAATCCAATCTTCGTAACTGATGTTCTGACCTTCTAGCTTGGTGTGCTTTAGGTAAGTAGCACCGCCAACAAGTATCAGCCTATCGTCTGTGTCCTTTACGTTGGTAAAGAGAGCGTCACCTTCATCGGTGCTTACTTCGTAGTCCTTACCGTTGTGGGTTATAAGGGGTTTGGTGGTTACTTCGTTCATGTTTCTCCGTTTTGTTGAGTCAAAGTAAACAAACGTTTACCAGATTTACAACACTTGTTTACTATTTATTTTTTTATTTACTTTACCGGCATGGAAATGACAGTAGCCCAGTACGCCAAAAGCCTTAAAATAAGCCGCCATACGGTTTATAAGCAAATTAACGAAAACAGGCTCCCCCAGGGAATAGCCGTGAAGAAATATTTAGGCCGTACTATTATTAAGAAACTAGAGGCTTAGGCCGTTTCACGTGGAACTATGATAAATAAAAAATTTAGAGTTACATCAGCGCTAATCTTCTTTTTGATGGCGGTAAATCAGGGGATTCCGATTAGGCTAAGGCGAGATTAGGCCGTGTGTGGCTTGCAAGGACGGGAAGATTAAAATATCGTAAATTTGATTAATCATTTTTTTTCATAGCATGGCAAGAGGTGGCAAAAGAGAAGGCTCAGGACGCAAAAGCAAGGCCGTGGAGCAACAATTGATAGAGAAGCTGACTCCTATGAATGATGATGCACTAAAGCAGCTACATGGCAATATTAAACTAGGAGAAGGTTGGGCAATTAAGATGTTTATGGAATATTTCTATGGAAAGCCTACTGACCACGTTGACCATACTACTGACGGTGATAAGATACAAAACGCGCCACAGCAAGTAATAATCAAGGACTACTCAAAGGGTAAGTAGAAAATGAGCGTTCCTGAAAAAAAATTGAAAATAATTGTAAGAAAAGAAAATGAGCAAGGTTTATTTGATTGACCCTAAAGACATTAAAACTATGACCATTCAAAATGGCAAGGTTTTAGGTATAAAATTGAAGAGAAAATATAAAAATGGGGATAGAAAGTTTATTCAGTTTTCAGACGATAAAGAATAAATGACTTTCAACTATGGGCATAGATACCTTAGCATCTTCAACACCAAAGCCAGGTACATCCACATTTGGGGAGGGCGTGGTCGTGGGGGCTCATTCACAGCAACTCAGTACGCACTTCAGCTCATTACCTCACGTGACTATTTCAGAGGCTACTTCATGCGTGAAGTCTTTAACGACATCCGTGACTCGCTATGGCGCGACTTTAAGGATCGAATCGAAGAAAACGACACCCTCAACGATTATGATTTTGCTTTCAACGACAGCCAGATGATAGTCACCTACCTACCCACCGGCAATACAATCATGGGCAAAGGCTTCAAGAAGTCCAGCGGTAACCGGACGGCTAAACTAAAGTCTCTGGCAGGGGCTACACACGTATTTGTCGAGGAGGCAGAAGAAAACGAGGAGACAGACTTCAGGCAGTTAGACGACTCCCTTCGTACAGTCAAGGCAGAGCCTAAGATTGTAATGATCTTTAACCCTCCAAATAAAAACCATTGGATTTTAAAGAGATGGTATAACCTTACCGAAAGTAAACACCCTGGCTATTACACAGCAGTAACGAAGACAGACCCCAAACTCCTGTCTATTCATTCAACATACAAGGACAACATAGCCAACCTTGATGAAACCTTTGTAAATAATCTGGTGAGCTACAAATCAACAGACCCCGACTATTACTACACGATGGTTGAGGGTTTAGTAACCGAAGGGGTAAGGGGCCGGATATTCAGGGATTGGAAGCCTATTGCCTCCATGCCCAATAGCTATTCTAAGACCTATGGCCTTGATTTCGGATTTAATGATCCGGTTGCATTGGTTGAAACGGAGAGGCATAACAAGAATATTTATTGCCGACAGCTTATTTATGAAAGAGGTCTTACTAACTTTGACATAAGCAACAGGCTGAAAAATCTGGGGATAAAGAAGTCCGACTTAATTATTGCCGACAGCTCAGAGCCTAAATCCATTAAGGAGTTAAAGGAAATGGGATGGAATGTTGTGGAGGCTGTCAAAGGGCCAGACTCGGTTAGAACTGGGATTAAGTTCTTGAAGGAGCATAATATTCACGTGACTGAGGATTCAAAAGACTTCTGGATAGAGTATGAAACTTATCAATGGAGACTAGACCAAAACAAGGAGCCTATAAACGAGCCTATTGATGCAAACAATCACCTTATGGATGCGCTCAGGTATTCGCAGACGGGCAAGCCACAGATAAAGCTAAATATACTATGACAAGCATCTCAGCAGTAATACAATCAATAGCCGAAACAGGACTCTCACAGCGTTGCACCTATTTCAAAGGCACTCTGGAAGAGCTTAACATCGACATTGAGCGCGGAAACGTCTCTAAAGACGAATGGATATTCGGTCACGTCCCTCCGGAATTCATTACCGATAACATAAGCGGAAGCGGCTTTATCTCCACAAAATACCCTCTGCGGTGTTACATCGTCAAGTACATATCGAATGTGACAATGGACTATCGGACGGCAGACGTGCAACCCACTGTAGACGCGGCCCTGACCCTTTGCAGGCAGTTTGTACACTCACTGAATGACAACGAGATTACCGACAGCGAGAAGCCTATCACGGACGTAAAATATCCATCAGTTTACGCTTGGTTGGATATACATTATTTCGGGTGTTCGATTGACACAGAAGCGAATATTTTAGCAGGAGAAACAGGATGCCAGCCATGAAAACATTCACGAAGTTAAACCCATAATAACCACTACAATATGTCAGAATTCAGCAGATACTTAAAACAGTTTTACGTTCAGTCGTTCGGCTTGCTTATTACCTTGCTGGCCTCTCTTCCTATGCTCATGCTATTGGTTATTTCCTTGGGCTATCTTGCCTCTTTGCTTTGGCGCTTGTTCTTAATGGGGTTTAAATGACAAACAAGCCACCTCCAGCGGACGTATTTTTCAAGTGGATGGTAACGAAGAAGTTTCAAACCAAGACTTTACAGGTAGCCTTTTTCAATACTAAAGAAGGAATTATTGTCGCTTACTTAAACCTTAACTAACATGAAAACCCCCGCAAGGAAACCGAACGAATCAGCACGGGCTTATATGAACCGTCTCAAGAAGAAAGGATTGACAATAGGCTCGACCTTCGAAGAGTTTGGCCCAGAGCATACCAAGGCAGTCACGGAACAAAAACGGAAGTAAGGGAAATGTTTAGCCTCATAGCAAACAACAGAAAGAAGATTGAATCACCGTCCTCATGGGAGGAGACCACTACCGAAACCTATCAGGCCATTATCAGGGATTGGGATATGGACAAGCCCCTGAAAGAGCGCGACAAGGTGAAACTGTTCTCCATCATAAACAAGATGGATTACGATTCGATAGTAGAAGCCGATGAGAGCGAAATAATGCCATTGATAGAGGCCGTCTGTGCTTACGTTTATTACACCGATCTACCTAACGAAATCCCCAAGACAATATCAATCAATGGCAGGGAGTTGGCTATTCCTAAGAACCTGAATGGCATGACAATCGGTCAAGGGATTCACATAAAGGAAGTGATGGACAAGCATAAAGATTTACGCGAGATCATATCCTTTGCTTGTGCAATCTATCTCCAGCCATTTTACGACAATGCCAAGTTTGATCTTACAAGGGCTAGGGAGCTGGAGGAATCAATACTAAAGATGCCGATCACCCTTACCTATCCGGTAGGTTTTTTTTTGTTGACGAAGCTAAAAGACTATGGAATGACTGCCACGCGAAACTTGCACCTGGCGAAACTCCAAATGCCGAACTGGAAGCAGAAGCTTGTCGCATGGCTGGATCTGAAAGGATTCAACCATACTATCACCTTAGCCTTATTGATGTGTATAGTCAGAAGTTTGGCATTGACCCAGATGTAACCTATGAAAAGGGATTCATTACAGTCACCAACTTTTTGGGCCTTTGGAAAGAACAAGACGAGTTTCGGAAAAGACTTGAGACGGTTTGGAAAGATTTAACAGCAAAGCCTAGTGAAGCAGGAAATTAACGCATACTTAGAAAACGTCAGAAAGGAAATCATCGGGCAAATGAGTTCCCGAGACCTAAACGCCTCAGGGGGAACGTCTGGCAGTATGCGCTCTGAGGCATCGGACACGGGAGGTCAGCTTTATGGGGCAAGTCATATCTACTATTTGATCAAAGGCAGGAAGCCTGGCAAGATGCCACCAATAGAACCTATCCGAAAATGGATTGAAAGCAGAGGCTTAGAGATTTCGCCTTGGGCTATCGCTAAAAGCATAGCACTAAAAGGCACGTTGATCTATCAGGGCAGAAAACAAGGCTTGGATATTCAGGAGGCAGTAGAAAAGCACAAGCAAGAGTTTATCGACAGCATTGCAAAATCTATGGCTAACAAGATTAAGAGTTCAATATTAGGAGGATTTAAACAGGCTCAGGCCGCACTACAATGAAAGCATATTTTTTTAATCGTGTATATTTGCTTATGCGAATATTAGTTTTGGTGTGTTTAGTGGGTTGTGGTTCTGTTCAAAATATTAATGGGGTCAATGTTCGCCAGCCTGTTAAGTCAAGGGAAGTAGTAAAGGAGCTAATTAACATATCATTTTATTTCTACGCTGGTTATTGGATGGCTGAAAATTATATACCAAAAAAAAGATGAGCTTAACACTTAACAGTAGGCCAGTCGCATGGGCAGGAACATCAAACCCCATCCTGTACAAGTTTACCACAACTGACCAGGCTCAGGCCGGATACTTTTTGCAAGTAGAGATTTGGGATTCAACGCTTGCGGCCAAGGTAGCGGATGCAAAGTATTATCCTACTTCAGCAGGGGCTTTAAGTGTTGACGTTAGCGGATTCCTCAGCTCGCAAATGAGTCTGGATAACAATTCAGATTTGACAAGCGGAACGGTTGTATTCACGGATAACAACTGGATAAAGTATTACATCAAATACCGTCAGGTTTGGACTGGCTCAATTCCAGCCTACACCGATGATGTTGCTAATCTACGCTTTGCAATTTATGGGGGTTTGCAAGTAGGGGTTATTAATGATTTTATAAATTATACAGAAGCAGGAAGTACTGTTAATTATGTCACAATCATCACCAAGTTATTGTCATTGCAAAATACATGGACGGCTATAAAGAACTACCCATTTACTTTTTCATTCTATATGGGAAATTCCGGTAGTTTGAAAATAGCCAGATATTTACTAGACGCGGCATTGGACACAACCTCTACATCTATATCTTCAATTGGGATAGGTAGAGGTAAGATAAAGGAAACCGGATTAGCTGACAAAATAAAAGTCTGGTCTAGTGCTGGAGATGGAGCTACATGGACAAGTAGAACAAGTGCAGCAGACAATACATGGAACTCGGTTTGTTTTGGCAGTGGCCCTTCTGTTTTTGGAAGTTATCTTTTTGTCGCAGTTTCACAAGATGGGGCTAACAGAGTAATGACTTCTCCAGACGGAATAACATGGACTTCGAGAGCTGCATCAATAGCTAATCAATGGAGGGCTGTTTGCTTTGGTAACGGTCTATTTGTGGCTGTTGCAAACTCAGGAACAGGAACAAGAGTTATGACATCTCCAGATGGACTAAACTGGACAACGAGAACGAGCGCGGCAGATATATCTTGGTATTCGGTAACCTACGGTAACGGTCTATTTGTGGCTGTTAGTATTGACGGAGTTGCTAATTGTGTTATGACTTCGCCAGATGGTATTACTTGGACAATAAGAAGCGCTCCAGCTCCATATTCTTGGAATTCTGTGTGTTTTGGTAATGGCTTATTTGTTGCTGTTTCTCCAGATGGAACCGGAAGAGTAATGACCTCAGCAGATGGTATTACTTGGACAATAAGACTCAATTCACCTAGTCAAGCATGGGTTTCTGTTTGCTTTGGCAATGGTTTATTTGTCGCTGTTGCAGAGACCGGGACAGGAAACCGTGTTATGACTTCGATTGATGGAATCAACTGGACAAGTAGAACAAGTGCAGCAGATTTGGTTTGGGAGAGTGTTGTATTCGGAAGCAATCTCTTTGTAGCTACAGCAATAACAGGAACTGGTAATAGGGTCATGACCTCGCCAGATGGCATTACTTGGACTAGCAGAACGAGCGCGGCAGATAATAACTGGTATTCAATAACTTTTGGCCTTAGTCAATTTGTGGCAGTTTCTAAAACAGGTGTTGGAAATAGAGTAATGACTTCCCCTCACGCTTCAAGCGAAATTAAAACCATTAACATCCTCGAAGAATGTTCCAACATAGTTAATCTCCAATGGAAGAATAGCCTAGGGGGTGATGAATGTTATCCTTTCAAATACAGTCAGGAGTACACCCACGATTTAGGTAATGGCCGTAAGGCAAGACGGGCCACACTCTATGCTGAAAACCTTACCCTTAACCAATGGGAGGCAATACAAGGACTTAACACGCCAGGGGATATTTACCGCAACACAATCACCGAATTACTAACCACAACAAACCGGACGGCTTCAAAGGTTGGGCAAGCCGTGTATATTCTGAATAGTGACGGGTCAAAGATCGGAGTAGTAGTAATCAACCAGAACAACAAAACGCAAACCCATCAAAGGGTACATAGAGCAGTAGTGACAATTGAATACCCTGAGATATTCCTGCAATGACAGTAAATCAACTTTGGATAAACGATTCCGTAATTGATCTTTACCCCAACACGGTAATAGCCCAAACGTTCAAGGCGTTTGAATTGGGAGAGCTAAATACCAAATTCAGATCAAGCACTAATCAATTCAGGGTTCCTCCTACCGAAAATAACGATAGGGTTTTAGGCAATGCCAGACGCATTCAATCAGACACCTCAATCCCTTACAATGTCAACACGTATAGGTTAATCCAAAACGGAAACGAACTCCCTAAAGGAACGCCTGTTATAAAGCAAGCGGGTGGAGAGTACAGCATCTTCCTATTATCGGGCCTTTCCTTCTTTGATACCGTTGGCAGTAAGAAACTAAGCGACCTTGATTTCACAGGGGGTATTAATGGAGTTCAGACCTCGGCAATACCAACCGCTACCACAGCAAGGGTAACTCCTGTTTTGAATTACGGTAGGTTTGATTTGACAACAAGGTATTTAACCGAAGAGGGCTATTTCTCATCGTTCTACTATCACACGTTAATAGACAAGATTTTTTCGGGCGCTGGCTTCAGTAAGTCGGGTGCTATCTTCAGCAATACCAAATACCTTAACACCATTGTTCCCTATGGTATGTCAAAGTGGGCCTACTCCTCTGACTTTCTATCAGCAAGGCAAGCAATAGCCGACAAGTCAGTTGCTCAGGTGATACCTTGGGCAAGCCTATCGACAACGGATTGGACTTTCCCCACATTGGTAAGCCAAGGTTCATTAAACTATTACAACACCGGAACAAGTACCTACACGCCAGTAGATGCAGACGCGGCGGCAGCGGCCCGATTATTTGGTTTGACGGTTCTAATCACCGTTGATATTACGGTTGTCGGTGGAACAATAGACCTTGAGGTTAATGGTTCTACTTCTTTCTTTGATCTTTTGTCCAACGTTGGCACGGGTGTTTATACCGCTTCTGTCAGCAATGACTCAGGGCGCAATGGAACCGGATACACTATACGCGCAACTGGCAACACGGGAACGCCATCAGTAACAGTAAACTCAGGAAGGGTCTCATTTATCCCTACCGATGTTCCGGCCTATGGCGCAAACGGGCATGTATATCACAATCAACTTTTGCCTAACATTTCTCAAAAGGATCTGCTGGAGGACTTTTCATTCCGATTTGGTCAGATGTTTAAGGAGGTAGATAAAACAGTTTATTGTAAATCAATAGATGAGATCATACTCGACAGAGCCAACGCTAAAGACTGGACAAGTAAAAGGGTTTATAATCCTAAAGAGCCTATAAAGTTTACTCCTTCAGGGCTGGCTAAAAAGAATTACTTCAGGTACAATAACACAGACTTGCAAGTATCAAAAGACTTTGCTGAGGCTTACATTTCTATTGCAAACAACAATCTAAAAGAGGAGGCAGAATTTATCTCTCTTGCATCGGCTACAGACACAAAGCTTCAGGCAAATATCTACATGGCTACGCCTTTGCTGTATGACAACACTCAAATAAACTTTGCGGAGCCCTTCACTTATGACAATGGTTTCAGAGTTTTGCTTGTCAGAGATAAGTACAGTTATGAGCCTACCGTATCATTTGACAGCGGGTCAAGCTTTCTAACAAGTTATAAGGTGGCCTATTTTGATGATCCAGCCCAAACAAATACGTGCAAATGGCAGCAGTCGATAGATAACCACTATACACAAGTATCGGCAGCATGGCAGAAATATAAACTAATTACTAGGGAATATAATTTGACGGAGGCAGATATTCAGAATCTGGACATTTTCGTGCCTGTTTTTGATCAGGATAGTTACTATATAATCAACAGTGTGGGGCCTTATGTGCCAGGGGAAGTGACGAAGGTTGAACTAATGAAAGCGTAAAATAATGGCAGACGAAACAAAAGAAACAATACTATTTGATCTCAAGGTAGATGAGGATACTAAGAGTATTGATAACATGACAGTATCTATTGCCTCCCTTACTGAGGTAAATAAGAAGCTCAGGGAGGAGCGTAAAAACGTAGACCTTCAAACCGAACAGGGAAAGGCTAGAATAAAAGAAATTAATGATCAGCTAGATAAAAATAATATCAAGATCAAAGAGAATGTAAGCGCACTTGAAAAGCAGAAGATTAACATTGGTAATTATACCGGAGCATTAGATAAGCTAGTGCCCGGCCTTGGTGCTACAGCAAACGGATTCCAAGGAATGAAAACTGCGGCCATGGCATTCATTGCTACTCCAATAGGGGCCGTTATCGGTGCGCTCGGTTTGGCTGTCGGTGCTTTGACGGCTTACTTCAAAGGCAGCGAAGAGGGGCAAGACAGGTTAACTAAAGTTGTAAACATAGGCTCAAAAGCCTTTGACATACTATTACAAGGAGTTGAAAAAGTTGGAGAGGTTATATTCGACACCTTTGAAAAGGGCGCGGAGCTTGTCGGTCGGTTTGTTGACTTCATTGGGCTTGGAGATACTAGTCTGGTAAAGTTTGTCAGGAGTGCTTTAGACTCTGCCGAAGAGCTTACTAAAGTTCAGGATGAAGTAGACGCTCGCGAGAATGAGTTGATAGTCCGCAGAGCTGAGACTAATAAAAAAGTATCCGAACTAAGGAAGCAAGCCATAAAAGAAGAAGGCGATCAGAAAAGAGCCTTGATAGCTGAGGCCATACGATTGGAGGAAGAGCTGTCTAAAGAAGAAACTTTCCAAACAAACGAAAGATTAAGGGCATTTGAGGAAAGCGTAAAGGCAAAAGGAAGGCTTACCGAAGAGGAGAAAACACAAAGAGCAGAATTAACAGCGGCTATTATCAATGCTGAAAACCTTGCCAACGAAAATACCTTTAAGCTGAGGAAAGAATTACAAAACCTTGACGAAGAGATTGCCAAGGAAGCCGAAATTAAAAAGCAACGCGCTTTAGATTTAGTTGATATTCAAAACAGAGCAAACGAAGCTGATCAGGTAAGCATAGACCTAATAAAGGAGAAAACAATAGAGTCCGACCTGAATTACCAAAAGTCATTTATCAATGCACAGAAGAGTCTCGACAGCCAGGTACTAGCAAGCAATAAGCAAATAGCTCAGGCAAAAAAAGAATCCGATGATAAGATAAAGTTGGACTATGCAGTAGCTCAGGCCAAGAGCCAAAACCTATTGACTGTATTTGATCTTGGTAGCCAACTTCTAAAAGAAGGAAGTATAACGGCAAAGGCAGCGGCAATTGGATCCGTATTGGTTTCAACAATTCAGGCAGCAACCGCAGCTCTTGCCCCTCCACCTTTGGGTCTTGGTCCGGTGTTTGGGCCTATCGTTGCTGGATTAGTTACCACTCTTGGGGCCGCTAGCGTTGGAAAAATTGCTGGCATAAAACTATTTGCTGGGGGTGGACATACAGGAAATGGAATGGGTAGAAGAGATGAAACCGGATTCCGTCCTGCCGGAATAGTCCATGAAGGCGAGTGGGTTGCTCCAAAGTGGATGACTCAAAGCCCTAAATATTCTAACGCCATAGCCATGTTAGAGCAGGGCCGCGTAAACAAATATGCTTCCGGTGGCTATGTAGACTACGCTACCCGTGTAGCAATAGGTGACAGTAATCAGTCTCTTATGCCACAAGTCCAAACCGTTTTAGTATTGGAGGAAGTCGAATTTAAGCAGATGCAGAAAAGCGAAATATTATCCAGAGCAAGAATACAATGACAGAAAGATTTATCGTAAAAAAAGACGCTACCCTTTTTGAAGTCTATCAAATGGGATTAGTTAAGTGGCTAATGGACAGGGGTTTAGTTACGATAGATAGAGCGATATACTTCAGATACATAGAGGTCTTTCGCGTGCATAGGAAGTCAAACAACAAAACCGAATCGGTTAAACTCACGGCTGACGAATGCGGGGTAACAGAGAAAACAATCTGGAAAGCATTGAGGGAAATTGGGGAGAAGTAACTAACCCTAATTAGTTACTAACCGCTAACCGTTAGCCTTAATATTATTTAACGCTTGCACATTTACACCGTGCAAGGAGCAATCATCGGTCAAATAAATATAATCGGGGAAATAAATCAGGACACATACATTAATGTGCTTGCTGAATCCCGTAATCTACCAGCTGATGAAAAGAAAGTACAAGTAAACATTGATAGTCCTGGCGGCAATGAGGCGGTAAGTGATAAGATAGCTTCTTTCCTTGATACACTTGGAAGAGAGGTTACAACTGTACAGACCGGAATAGTTGCAAGTGCGGCTGTTAAGATTTTCTTGAAGGGCGTTGTTAGAAAGGCTAACGCTAACTATCCATTCCTTATACACAACACGCACATAGACCCCCAAGACATACCTGTTAATCTTGATGCCAACAACTCTCAGGAGTTGGCCAATATGCTTCAAGAGAGCAGAAAAAATTTAGCTTCATTTTACGCAAAAGCAACCGGAAATAATGAGGATGCCATTATTGCGGTAATGGATGCAGATCAACCAATGAGCGCAACCCAAGCTGTTTCGCTTGGATTTGCCACAGAGATAACAAACGAAATTCCAATTTTAGCAAAAATCAATATGAATGTAATTAAAGAGTACATAGCAAAAATCAAGGCTAATTTAGCTCCAGCCACACCAACTCCAGCGCCAGTTCCAGCTCCTGCGGTAGTAGCCATGAAGGTAGGCGATCCGGCTCCTGCGGGTGCTCAGGAAGGGGATAATGAAATGGGTGACCTGATTGTAACCGTTGCGGGTGGCAAGATCACAGAGATCAAACCAAAATCAGCTCCAGCTCCAACAATGGCACAGGTTAATGCACTTGAGCAAAACCTAACAGCTATTGCAGAGCAAGTTGCAAGTCTTTCTGAATTGATGAAAGCAAAGATGGACGCAGACAAAGTCATCACAGAGTCAATCATTGAAATCAAAAACAACATCAAAGGCAAGCACACTCCTCCTAAAAAAGTGGAGAACAGAAACCAACCAGCGACAGAAAAGCCTCTTGAGTTAAAGGCATTGATGGCATTGAACAAGCCTGATACGATGGCTGAATTCAAAGCAGAGTACTTCAAAAAATTTGGACAGGAACCAGAAGCAGAATAACAGGAAAGAAATTTTTAACAATTTAAAATAAAGAAAACATGGCAGGAGTATTAAAGGAGATTTGGATTGACGCAGTAAAAGAAAATTTTTACTCAACATACGGATGGCTTGCAAAAGTTCAGGATTGGTCTGAATACGTCAGTAACAATACGATCAACTTTGCAGCGGTCGGAGCGGATCCGGTAGTTACAAAAAATAGTAACTCAACGATCACGTCAGCGCAAAGAACCGACACGGCCCTAACCGTTCAGATGGATTTCTACGACACAGCCACTACTCACATTTTCTGGACACGTGAAGAAGTAGAATCTTCTTACGATAAGCTGCAAAGCGTTATTAAACAGCATAAACAAAAGCTGTTGCAAGAAATTGTAACAGAATGTTTGTGGAACTATGCCCCCGCAACTGCGGCAGCAGGAGCTTTAGCAGTAACAGGTGCCAACCGTGCAGCAGTCATCGGATCTCAGTCTACCGTGGCAGGAACTTTTGCAATGACTGACTTATTGAGGGTGAAAGAAAACTGGGACGCTCTGGACTTCCCACAAGAAGGCAGAATCCTTGTTTTGAATCCATACCATGCCGCAGACATTGCAAGGGCTGACATCTCCCTAGCATTAAAGGAAAAATTTGCTAGCCTTTCAACCGGAGTTCCTACAAATGTTTACGGATTTGACATCTATGTGGCCGCTAACACTCCGCTTTATACCAAAACAACTTTGGCGAAAAAAGCATATGGAGCAGCAGCGGATAACGCCAACGACTGCATTGCTTCTGTAGCATTCAACGCAGGTGAGGTTATCAAGGCGATGGGAACTGTTGAGGAGTATTTCTTGCCTCGCAATCTTAACCCTGCCAACAGACGTGATGAGATCGGTTTCCAAATGAGGTTTAAAGGTGTGCCACAGCGTACAACTAACTTCTATCAGCAAGCATTAGTTTCTAACAGAGCTTAACATAAAAACAAATGGCTAAAAAAGCAACAGAAGGACAGGAAGGACAAGAGGAAATCATGGAAAAGCCAGAAGTCTCAAAAGGGCTAAAGGCTATTGCAGACTGGTATTTCCTCATGCACAACGAGACCCTTCAGCTTATCGGAGTAGATACAATCATTGTCTGTGATGACGGTGAAGTATTTTACGATAACATTAAGGGCGCCAATGCTGCAATTAACTATTGCAGAGAAAACAAATTAGGAAGCAAACAATTTAAAAATCCACTGTAATGGGATGTGATCAAATTTCAATAGGTGCTGGTTATGATTGCCAAACGCCACTCCAAGGGGGAGCAAAGGCAAAGCTTATCCTTTTGAATTTGGATGACCTCGGAACAGTTACCGCTTCAGGCACGGATATAATCACAGGCTTTACGCTACTGTCAAATAAGGCAGCTTATCTATTTGAGGGCTACAGAAACTCACTTGTAAAAAGTGAGGAGCTTGTTATCCCAGATAGCTCTCAGGCGCTTTTCAGACACAAGCTGGAGTTTGCGATCTTCGACATAAGTCAGGCACAAAAGAACAACATTCAACGCATGGCACTAGGTCGCTTTATAGCGATCTGTGAGAACACCCAAAAGGGTGCCAACAGCTTTGAAGTGTTTGGGCTTAACTCAGGTCTTACTCTTGCCCCCGGTGTTTTAAGGGCTTCCAATGCAAATAACGGAGCTTTCAAATTGACATTGCAATCAGCAGAAGGAGAGGAAGAGGTTAAACTACCTCAGACAATCTTCATAACTGATTACACTACTTCGGCTGCACTTGTAACCGGATTAACCTTCCAGCCTACAATCACATCGTTGAACGTGTCTACTATCTTGGTAGCTGGCGGAACAGCGGTGACGATAACCGGAACAAACTATTTCGGTGGAGTTGGAGTAAATCAGGTGCTTTCAGTTACGTGGGTAAACCAAGTAACCTTTGCAAGGGTGAATCAAACCGGATTAACGGTAGGTAATACTACCATATCCTTTACATCCGTAGCAGTGGCAACAGGTTCGTATAAGGTGGAAGTGCTTACTACGAGAGGCGTGGTTCAAAGTACAGCCATCATAACAGCATAAGAGAAGGGTTTTGGGTTAGTATTTTAAAGTAGGGAATGATAGAGGGGCATGGTTAGAATAATAGCCTTGCCCTTCTTTTTTAAATAACAAATTAACGTTTAATCAAAATGACAGTAAAATTCAAAGACGAAAGCGAAACGATCTCTTTTGGTAACAAAAGGCAACCGATTAACTCCAATAACCTGACTTGGGAAAACTATACCAAGCTGATTGAAGAGTTCCCTCAGTTGAAAGAGAAGTTTATCGAGATCACAGAAAGCCCAAAGTCTAAAAAAGGAGAATGATAATACCAGGGCGTGAAGTTTTAATAAAACGCCTTCCGGTAAGGATAGACAGGGCTGATAACATTCAGAGGTGTGACACGGACAACCGTTACCTACAGAGGGCAATGGAGACCATGTTCAGGTCATACACACTGAACGGGATTATAAATAAGCTTGCTGGCTTTACTAACGGGGAGGGGTTTGTAGATCAGACGTTGAATGAGTTAATCGTTCATGAAGACGGCTATAATAAAACTACGCTCAGAAAGTTATTAGATCAGATTTGTTTCGACTACTCATGGGCTGACGGCTTTGCCATCCACGTACAGTATAATTTGAATTACACCATAGCCTCCTGTACTCATATACCTTTTGAATATTGCCGCTTAGGAATCCCAGATGATGAGGGGTGTGTTGAGCAAATAGCGTATTGCACAAACTGGGAAAGGGACTACAATAAGGAATCGAAGGAAAGGAAAATCATTTTTTACGATGTATTCAATCCCTACGAGGTAAAAGAGCAGATTGAAAAGGCTGGAGGCATCGAAGAATATAAAGGCCAGATTTTCTACTATACGCCCGTCAAAAATCAGTATCCTAAGGTAACATTCGATAGCGTATTTGAGCAGGCGCAAACCCAAGCTGAGATAGCCTTATTCAGTCTTTACAATACCGTGAATGGATTCACAGCCGGACATATATTCCTATACCCTGGGAAATTTGCCGATGACACAGAAAGGGGAGACTTCAAAAAAAGACTTCAGGAGCATAAGGGGGCAATAGGAGCAGCTTCAATGATGGTGATTGAGGCCGGCACATCAGATATCAAAGGATCTGATTTCCTGGTCAGAACAGACTCACCAAATAATGATAAACTCTATGAGTTCACATTAAACCAATGTGAAAAGGCTATGCTTCAGGCGTATGGTATGCCTCCTGGTATTATTGGCAAGATGCCAGACACAGGGATGTTTAATAAGGAGGACATGGAGAACTCTTACACCTATTTTAACGCTGTCACAAGAGACAGAAGGGCGGTTATAAGTAGAGAGTTTGCAACCCTCTTTGAATTCTGGAATACCCCGATAAATTCAACCTTTGACATAGTCCAGCAAGTTTATGATAAGCAGGCAGCTCAGGCGCAAACTGCACAACCAACAGAAGCACAAGGAGGCATTGACTCAATTATCCGGTCATTGTCCCGCAGAGATGTTTCTAAGATATATTCGTATGTAAACGACTTTAAGAATGGCAGGTCCACCATAGAACAGACAAGGGCATTTTTAAAGCCATTTTTGCAGACGGACGAGAATGTAAATCTATTTATACAAGACCCAGAGGGAGACGGAACACAACAATAAAACACAAAAAATTAAAGTTATGCCATTAAGAACATATAGAGCAGCGGGAACTGTGGTTGCGCCAGCAGCATTAACTCCATTTCTAGTAATCAGTTCAGCATTAAGAAGAGTGGTTAGGGTTACTAAAATAATAATCAGTGGGCCAACATTAACAACAGCCGCATTTCAAAGGCTATCTGTTGTTAAGTATTCAACTCTTGCAACGGGAGGAACTCCGGTTAATGTTACAAAGGTGCCTATTGACTCTCTGTCCGTTCCTAGTTTAGCCGTAATAAAACACTATACAGCAGCCCCAACAGCGGGAACTCCAGTAGGAACTCTATCAGAGAGAACGGTATTGGCTCAATCCAGCACGGTGGTTGCAAGTGCGGCCTTAGATCAGGGGGAATTTAACTTCACGGGAGGTGAGATAAATACAGAGTTCCCAACGCTTAGAGGAGCGGCCGAACAGATAGGGGTATTGTTTTCGGTAGCTCCAGCCAGCGCGGTGACGTTAAGCTATACAATTGAATACACCGAAGACGGCAACTAAATGGCTGAAAAACTTCTCATAACGATAAAGGACATTCAGGAATACAGGCCAATGGCTGACCTTGTTGAGGCCCGTGTCGATCCATATATACGGGAAGCGCAAGTAAATGATCTACGCGAATTCCTTGGCTCGCCTTTGTATTATGACTTGATAACTAATACAGACACACCAGCAAATCAGGATTTACTCAGAGGCAAGACCTATACAGACCCGTCAACTTCAAAAAGCATTGACTTTTACGGAATCGTGCCAATGATCGTTCATTATTCACTAGCCAGAATAGTGATGAATAATCAGATTAACATAACTTCTTTTGGAGCTACCTCTAAGATAGTACCGCAATCGGAGCCGGTGTCTATTGAAAGGATTAAGTCATTGGTGACGGAATTAAATTCTATTGGCGTGACATATCAGAATTCGGCAAAAAAGTTTTTGGATGACAACCTTGTAACCTATCCTCTTTGGTCAACCAATACAGAATATCAATCAAGGGAAACGGGAATGAGTTTTTTTAAACTATGATACGCGAAATTATAAGGGGTCAAAGTGTAACTATTTCGACTCAATTTTTTTTAGACATCGAGCAAACTCAACCCGCTTCTTTGACTGGGGCCACTGTATTTCTAATAGCTAAAAAAAGAGGAGAAGATATTGACGCAAACAAGCTATTTGAAAAATCAATAGGCTCAGGGGTGACCGTGACCGATGTCGCTCTTGGCAAGGTTGATATTGTAATCACAGCTACGGACACCAACCCCCTCACCATACAGTCATTCTACTATGAAACGGTGGCAAAGCTATCGGATGGTGTGACCGTTATCCGAAACGGAGTGAATCAGGTTAATCTTTTGGGCAACGTAAGAAGGTCAATTCCATGATTGATATTTTTAAGCACGGAAGTATTTCTGAGAAATGGAGAGTAGGCAGCGTTAGTGAGACATGGAAATATAGCACAAACGGAACGATTATCCCTTTAAACAATGTTTTATATGAAGATGGTTCACAAGTTCTTTATGAAGATATTATTAATGTAACTTATGAGTAAAAGAATAGCTTTTATAAATTTCCTAGAGACGGTTACATCCTATTTTAGGCATGACTCTACAGCACCGCGTCAATGGACTTTCCAAGACCGTGATGGGAAGATAGCTGATTTGTATCCGACTATCGTAATGGGTACAACATTAAATAGGCGTCATGTTGGAATCATTGGCAGTAGTGTAAACAATGGAACGCAGGCCCCCACTATAAATACTATAGTGAGCAGACCTATGCTGATTGATTCTGAAGTAACAATTGATAAGCTTTCATGCGAGGTAACAACTGGGGCAACAGGCAAAATTATTATAGGCATTTATAATTCTGATGGCATAGACAATGGCCCAGGTTCATTATTAGTTACGTCAGGGGAGCTTTCCATAACTGCCCCTGGAGTTTATGAAGGGTTAAGCGTGGCATCAATTGCGTTAAAGCCTGGAATGTACTGGATTTCCTATTGCGTAAATACTGCTAATACATTTCGGACAATTGACACATTAAGAATGCTTGTCCCATTAGGGTTGCCGTCTACACTGGGGGCTACGTACGGGTCTCATTTAAAAGTAAGCAGAACTTATGATGGAACTTTACCAAATCCAATCACAGCAGGTTCAGTAGTTGAAAGCACTGGAAATGCTTTGGTTTTAACAGCGTTTAGAGCAATATGAAAATAATAAAACATAACTCATTATCTCCAGATTCAATCGTAAAAGTTCAAGACTTTTTTAACGATGGCGTTACGGTTATCGTTGGCAATTGGATAACAGTCAACGGAAATGATATAAGGCTAGTCGATGGGGATTACATATTAATTGATGACTTTGGAAATAACGTAAAGCATATTTCATTAGATGATTACAATTCCGATTCAGATAAAAAGCAGCAAATAAAAGAGCAGATTAGTAAAGAAATAATGAGAGAAATATGGAAGGCTATGCAATCTGCAAGCGATGCCATAAGGGAGGGGATATTGACAACCATTACCACGACCCTGATTGCTTTAAATGCCGGAGAACCTAAAGCAGCGTTGAGTCTTGCCACGGCCACGGCTACAAATTCATTTTTAACGGCTGGAAGGAAAACGACTCTACTGAATATTTTAAATGCGGGGGTAGCTAAACTTTAAAACTATGAGCAAGAAAAAATGTAAGTGCGGGAAGAAGAAAAAGGATTGCAAGGGGAAGTGTGATAAATGCTTTCACTTTGGAACCTACTACATTATTGGAAATGACAATCCAAATAAGAACCTCCGAAAGATGATTTGTGAAATGACTGACGAAGGCAAAAACGTCTATCATTTCTTTTCTGGTAAACCGGGCGGATGCCCTCCAGGAGGATGTCACTAAGGGCGATTATACTGTTTCTGGTTATCCTTGTAGGGGTTGCTTTTGAGTCTGTGCGAACAGGTCAGGGGGTACGACAGCCTTTCCTCACGGATGATTTAGAAATGTATAGATCCTACGTTTACAACTTCTGTGAGCATCTTAAATTCATTACTATATCCTTAATGATGTGGTTAGGGTCAAGGGCTGAGGACTTTAAGACCGACAGGCTTTTTGTGATCCTGGCCTGTTTAGATTTTGTGGACTACCTTATCACGGGCAATAACCTATGGTGGTCGTACACAATCATTCCACACGGTGAAGGTTTTGGATGGATAATTCCATTTAGCATGAACACGGTTTCGCTGGCAATATTTGGGCTTTATGTTTTCAGGAAATGGAAAACGAATGGATAACGTGCTTAGTAATAGCGGGGTTGTTTGGGGTCATGTTTGGATTGACAATTATAACTAAATGGCAAAAGGACAAAATCAGACGAATAAAATATGGAGACGGAGCTTATAGCAATACTCGCAACAATTACTCTTGGCTGGGCTGGCTGGATAAGTATAACGGTAATAAACAATCAAAAAGAGATTAAGGCTCTTTCGTCATTGGGTACTCAGTTCACCCAAATGAATGAGAAAATAGATGGGCTAAGTTCTAGAGTTGATTTATTTCTTAAAACAGAGGTAGACACGCTTAAAAAACTAGCGGAATGAAATTCGTAAACCAACGCCTATATCACACCAAGGGAAATAAAGAAGGGGATTACACTTGCGGTCATCTTACTAACCGTGAAGGGTTTGAGTCCTTTATGCTTGAGGATACTTACAATGATACTAAGATTGCAGGAGTTACGCGAATTCCTGCCGGATTCCGAGAGCTGAAGATCCTTAAAGTTGATACACCATTAACAAAGGCTCACCGTATTTCATACGCAGCTAAACAAAAATTAAATCCTGAAATTCATGGAACTTGGTTTCTGGAAAATCCTGATTGGTTTCATATAGAGATAACCGGAGTAGCAAACTATAAAGGAATATACATCCATTCCGGAATTGACGACAGCCATACCTTAGGATGCAATTTGCCATGCTTTGCCTTTGATACTTCTGTTGCTAATAATCAGGGAGCCAAAAGTCTGGCGGCTACAAACAAGTTCTACTCAATAGTTTATCCGCTACTTGAGTCTGGGACAAAAGTATTTTTAGAAACACGTGACGAAATAATGAAATGAGCATATTCAAAGACATATTAAAGGGAGGTATCACCGGAATTGGTGAGACTGCAAAAAACATAATCGAAGCCGTTGCTGAGGGAAAACTTAACAAGTCCGAAGCAGTATTGAATTTTGAAAAAGAATCCAATAGAAGTATTGAGGCAATGACCCGTGAGGCTAATGAGTTGGAAAAAGCTTATCTGGCAGACGTTCAAAGCGCAAGGGACGCAAATGTTCATATTCAGGAGAGCGATAAAGCCTCATGGTTGGCCAAAAATATTGCCTACATCATTGATATTTGGCTGGCGTTAATCTGGGGAGTCTTTACCTTATATGTGGCTGCATTGTGGGCAAAAATGATCAATAGCTCTTCTGTTGATTTTACCGGAGTGCTTTCGCTATATACAACTGTTACGGCTGTTTTTATGATTACTGTAAACTTTCACAGAGGCACAAGCCAAGGTAGTGCAGATAAGCAGAAGATAATAGATAAAATGAAACGGTAGCTTTACGCTCTATTCAGGGGTGAATCAATTGATTTTAAATAGGTTGGGGAGTGTATTCTGTAGTTTTTCTCCAACGTTCGGGATGATGAATGGCCCATCATATCAGCGGCCACCGATATGGGGACTTTGTTTTCTATCCACCATGTTCCTGTAAATCTACGGATGGCGTGTACGCCTTTGTAGGGCACATTGGCAATAGTGCAATTCATTTTCAAGAAGGCGCGGATACTTGTCTGCGTGTATGGCTTACCTTTCTCCTGCCCATCAAAAAGATATTTGTCCTTTTGATCTTTTTGCCACTGATTCCAATAGATTTTAATCAGATCCCAAACATGTTGTGATGGATATACTATCCTATCGTGGTCGCCCTTTGCTGAGCGCAACACGATACTACGCTCCTGTGAATTGCAATCTTCTATAAGGATGGAACAAGGCTCTGAGCCACGCAAGCCACAGTCAATGATTAACGCCAATATTGCTTTTTGCTTCCCATTCTTAATGCAGTTTAGCACCTTCAGAATTTCATCCTTAGAATAAATAGGTTGCACCTTTTTCTTTTTCCTCGGGTATGGCAATTCTCTCCAGTCCAGATTTTGTTTGTAGACGGTATTGAACAGCCAGCGTAGGATTATGCAGATGTTTCGTCTTGTGTTGTCGTTGGTGAACGTAGCCGCAAATTCCTGTATGGCGATGAGCCCTGCTTTTTCGGGTTCTTCAAACCTGGATAGTATCTGGTTGAGGATTGCCCTGTATACCGGATAGGTATTTGACATGCTGTACCCGTTCAACCGGCAGTACATAAACAGCCTTTTGTGGCAGTAGTCGTAAGTTGATAGTCCTTCGGTGTTGATCATAATTACTTGATAGTCAGTACTGGTTTATTAAGACATACGTTAGCGGCAAGCGTAGGACACCACTCCGAATGAACAGCATCCTACACAAACCGAAAAAGGCTAAATAATTTCTCTCAAGTGCCTTAAATTTCCTTCTGCCTTTTCATTCAGGTCATTTAATCGGTAAAGCAAACGATTGATTTCTTCCGTTGCACTATCGGGCTGTTTTTCTTTTACAGCATCGTTTAGCGTTGAAGGTTCATCGTACCTTTTAATCGTTTGCAGTTTACCTTTAGTTTCACATACAATGCCATCGTAGCGGTTTACGGCACTTTGCAATTTTTCGATAATTACATTTAATTCAGGTTGATGAATTGCAGTAGGCATATCGTAGCCTTTTTCTTGGATTTTTTCTCCGTACATAATTTTGTTGTTTAAAAACGCCAGCCGCTAACAAGGTATTGCCAAAAGTGGGGGCTGACGTTCCACTATTAAGCAATTGCACTACAT
>JACCDG011235146.1_pt1 | contig 30902 bp, 32 predicted proteins | sample 7442471 | NCBI WGS metagenome assembly JACCDG01 (sample SAMN15323444, study PRJNA562643) | freshwater metagenome | isolation source: river surface water | place: USA:Blue River Watershed | collected 2017-08-17 | reverse complement strand
TATACGGCAAGGCGAATGTTGGTTATGCTGTGTACGGGGAGTCACTTGTCAGTCCTGGTGTTTTTGGTACTAGCCAAAGTGCGGTGAGTGCTGGTGTTTTTGGTCTAGGAGCTAATGGTGTGGTGGGACAGAGTAATTTGCCTGGTGGTGCGGGTATTTATGGTAGTGTGGGTTCAGGTGATTATGCTGGCTATTTTGATGGACCAGTTGTGTTAGATAATGGAGCATATTTATATGTTCGTACAACTGGTAATTTGACACCTATAGTAGCAGTAGCTGGTTATGATGATAACAATGCAGGTGTGCAGGCTTATGGCAACATCGGTGTTTATGCTGCGGGTGATGTGGTCGGTGTTTATGGCTATGGTGAACAAGGGGTTTTAGCTAAAGGCGCTCGTACTTTATCTACTGTGCCACCGCCAGGAGAAGAGATAGATGATGATGTGTCAGACAATAGTATAATCACTAAATTTTTTGGTGTGGATAAAACTCAGGCAGCAGTTGGTAATTATACCCCTTATACTATTGGCTTGGTGGCAGCCGGAGGTTCAAACGGCGGAGCTAGTTTGACTCATGCGGGCTTGGGACTATGCGCTTTGAGTGGGGCAAAAGATAAGGCTTTGGGAGATAATCCGAATTATTATACTTATTGTCAAGATACAGCCAATAAAAATAATTATGCTGGTTTTTTTGGTGGTGATATTTATATAAAAGATGGTTCCATACAAGTCCGTGGTCAGCTTTCAGCTGCCAATGAAAATATGCTTTATATCAATGCTAGTTCGGCAGTGGCTGGCTCACATTTGATCAAGGCTCAGACTTTGGGAGCTGATAAATTTAGAGTTGATAAAGATGGTAATGCTTATTTTTCTGGCTCTTTATCCACACAAGATGCTAACATAGGGGGTAATTTATTACTCAACAGTGCTTCTGGTTATATAGATTTTAGAGGTGGCACTTCTGGTCCATCCTGTAAGGGAGGAGAAGAAGGTCGGGTGTATTATTTTACTAACTATAGTTCTTTGTGTTTATGCCAGGGTGCAAGTGGTTGGGTAAATTTGGTTCCAGGTTTGCCAAATGGTCAGTGTACCAATGGTGTTTGGGAACCAGATTAAAACTATGCTATAATAAAAGTATAATTAATTAAGATAATATATGTTTAATAATAAACAAATTTATTGGCTCGGCAGTCTAGCTATTATACTGACCTTTGTTTTTGTCCAGCAACAGGTTTTTGCGCAATGGACTGGACCAACATCTGGCCCAACTGGCTCTGAGCAATTGGATTTTCTCACTAATCCTTTAACTGAAACTTTAGATTTAGGCACTCAAAATTTGACTAATGGTGGTTCAGCTTCTTTTGGGGCTGTTTCTGGCACTAGTGGAACTTTTTTAGGTGCTTTATCTAGTGCCAGTGCTACTGTTGGAGGTAATTTACAAGTGACAACTATAAATGGTCAAACGCCAGTTTTTGGTGGAGGAGGAGTGAAAAATCCACTAGAAGCAAATTTATCTGGAGCTGATAGATATGGCATTACAAATTTAAAAGGCTGTGATCCAGCTAAAAACTCTTCTTGCGCAGCTGTATCAGCAACAGCTGGTAAAAGCTCTTGGTCTGATGCTTATGCTTATGGTGTTTTTGGGCAGACCGTGGCTCTTTCTGGTAATAATCCTAGCTATGGTGTTTATGGGTTAGCGCTAAATAATGGCGGTGTTGGTGTAGTTGGTTACAGCACACTCGCTAATTCGACCGGTGTCTACGGTGTAGCAAAGGATGTTAATGGTACAGCAGGTGTTTTTAGTAATCAGGCCCTTGGTGGTAAAGCTTTAGTGACTAATGGGTTAACACAGTTAAATGGTAGTTTAGCTGTGAGTGGTGACTCAGATTTTACTGGGCGTGTAAATATCTTAAGTAGCAACTATGGTTTATATGTGAATGCCTTTTCAGAGAATTCAATTGGTATTTCTGGCTCTGGTGATGCTGTTGGTATTTTTGGTTCTAGCGCTTCAATTGGTGTTGCGGGTGAAGGTAATTATGGTGGTGTTTTTAATGGTTGGAGAGACACTGCGCTTTACCCACCATCGCCAGGCGGTGGTGGATATCAGCCTCCAGATATAGGCCCTATTTCTGCGTTGTTTGGTATTAATAAAACTTTAGCCACTGTCAACGATGCTGGCCATATTGGCTTAGTAGCTACAGGTGGTTATCAGTATGGTGGTGGTAATTTTAGCACCGCTGGTTTAGGTCTTTGTGCTATATCTGGTGAACTTACTCGTACTAGTGTTTCGGATAATAATTACTTTGCTTATTGTCAAGATATTAGCGGGACAAATAATTATGCTGGTTTTTTTGCTGGTAATGTTTATTTAAAAAATGGTTCTATACAGATCAATGATACTTTAGCGGTCAATAATGAAAATTTGATCTATGCTAATGCTTCTTCAGCAGTTGCTGGTTCACATTTGTTAAAATTACAAACAGCTGGGGCTGATAAATTTACCGTAGACAAAGATGGTAAAGTGACTGTAGATACTGATACTTTTTTTGTTGACGCTGGTAATGATAGAGTTGGTATTGGTAATACTGCTCCTACAACAAAATTGACAGTATCTTTACCAACTACAGGTAATGTGATTGGTGATGGTGTGCGTTTAAATCGTGGTACAGGTAGATTTTTGATGGGCCAAGGAACATCTGATAATACAAATTTTGCCCCTATTTTGAGTGCTAAACCAGTAGGTAATACTAGCTTTTTTATTCGTGGTATTCAATCTGACACACAAACTACTGCTGAAGCCTTTAGATTTTCTGCCACTAACTCCGGAGAGAATGGAGCTATGCCTGGTAATGAATTAGCGATGACTTTTTACAATTGGGCGACACCTTTGATGGCTATCATGGGTGATGGTAAAGTTGGCATTGGTACTCTTTCGCCTTCGGATTTGCTGACTGTCAATGGTAGTGCTCGTTTTATGACTTCAGTGAAGTTAGAGCCAGGCAACGCTGGGCCAACTTGTAATGGTGCTAGTGCTGGCACAATGTATTATTTTAATACAAACAAAACCCTTTGTGTCTGCAATGGCTCTGATTGGGATTCTTTAGTAAATAGTAGGACTGATAACTACTGTTCTAATAATTTAGTGTTTGGAGGTTAGTATTTAATTTTAATTATATTTTTAAAACATCCTTAGATTGCTTTTGTGATTGAGGGTGTTTTTTGTTTGCTGAAATTTATGTTATAATAAAAGTAATTTATTATGAAAAAGTATTTAAATTTTCATCTTTACTTGCGCATTTTTTTATTTAGTATTTTTAGCTTGGCTTTTGTTTTGTTTTCTTATCAGCAAATTGCTAGAGCAGACTTAGCTGATGATTCTTATTCTTTTGCTGGTTGGGCTTGGGCGCCGACGATAGGATGGTTGTCTTTGAATTGTCTCAATGATTTTAGTGGCGATGGGGTGATCACAGATGATGATCCGATTGATGACACTTGTTCTGTGGCTGATGGTGGTGTTGGTTACATTACTTATGGTTTAGAATTAGTAGTGCAAGATGGTTCGAAAAATAGAGCTGTTACTGGCTGTGCTTGGGCTGGAAACATTGGCTGGTGGATTTGTTTTTCTGATCCGGGTGGCACTAACGCTCCTACTGATGGTGTGTACTTAAATGGTCCTATTAGTGATTATTACTACACTACTTTACCAGGAGGTCTAAGTCCTGTTAATACGGATGTAGAAAATAGTTTGAGTCACAGCCTTTTATCTGATTATCATGCTAGTGTTTTGCCTTTGGAGGATGAGGTAGATTGGACTTGGGAGCTTGGCTTTCCGATAGCAGGTTCTGGCAGTGGTAATATTAGTAATTGTTTTAACTGTCAGGCCAGTAGTGAAAAGAGATGTAGTATTTCAGATATTTCTTGTACTGATGATGTAGATTGTGAGCCAGCTGGTGGTACATGTGAAGATTATGCAAATAATACTTGTGAAAATTGTTTGGAGTATGAGTATGATGTTAACGGTAATCTAAGCTCTACTTTGGCAGGTTATCAGTGCACTGAATGTGATTTGAATAGTCCAGAAGCTAGATGTCCGGATAATGCCTACAATGACAACCAAAATACTTGTCAAACTTGTGATGAGTATCATACAACTCCAGGTGTGATAGTGGACTATGCTTCTACTACTAATGATGGCTATGGCTATATGTGTGGTTGGGCTTGGAATAAACAAGATCCTTCTGGCAATGGTATTGGTTGGCTACAGTTTTCACCGCGCATTACAGAGGGTAATAATCCATATTTTCAGGTAGAGGTTGGTAATATTTATTCTCGAGCCAATATTAGCAATTCCAATCCTTTGCCGCCAAATAAATATAATGCTTATATTATTGAAGCTGGTGGTACAATTACAAATTTTTATGCTTCAAGCACTAGACCAAATGCACAGACAGGCGCTGCTTTGCCCGTTTTTCAAAATCGTTCTTTGATTGATTTTCCTACTTTGAGCTCAACTGGTTATTATCAAAATGTTTTGGGCAAAATTGATTACAATGGTTTAGTAGCTGAACTGGGTGAGACAGGGCTGAATAAGTATAGCTCTAGTATTATTGAAGATGTCCCGCAGTTTTGGGATGATGTTGGCCCTGATCAGGCACTTGGTAATTCAGTGTATTATAATGATGGCGACCTCACTGGTCCAACGGCTAGTAGAAATATTATCGGTGGAAGTGGTGTTAGTGGAGCGGGAATTGTGATTGTGGATGGTGATTTGAATATCACTCATAATATCAGCTATGCTAATACTGATGTAGATAAACTCAGTGAGATTGCCTCTTTAGTTTGGATAGTCAAAGGTGATGTGACGATTGACCTTAGTGTAACAGAGGTAGCTGGTACATTTATAGTTTTGGGTGCTGATGGGGGAGATTGTAATCCTGTTAGTCTACATTGTGGACAGTTTATAGCAGAAGCTGGAGCTAATCAGCTTGTGGTTTATGGCAGTGTTTTAGCTAGATCTTTTGATTTAAATAGAACTTATAACACCAACGGTGCGCCAGCTGAGAAATTTGTTAATGACGGTAGATTGCAAGTAAATCCACCAAAAGGTATGCAAAATTTTGTAAAAAGTTTACCAAAATTTAATTACAATCCTTACTAAGTTTAGCTGTGATTTTTTTCTGCAAACCTTAGCTAGTTAGCTAAGGTTTTTTTGTGCTTAAAGTATTTGTTGCTCCGGATAAAATATGTTATAATAAGAAAAGAATTATTGAAAGAAAAAAACAGTTTTAGATATGCAATTATTTTCAAGTGTGAATAGTTATTTGGGAGTTGATATTGGTACGGCCAGTGTTAAAATTGTTGAACTAGAAAATTACAAAGGCCAAGCCAAACTCAAGACTTATGGCTACGCAGATATTAATACCAATATTTTAAAAGCCTCCACTGAAAAAAACAATCAGTTGATTGCTGATTATATCAAATTTATTGTCAAAAAATCACGCATGGAGTCTCGCCGAGCGATTGCTGCTTTACCTACTTTTTCCGTTTTTACTTCTATTATTTCTTTGCCTCCGATGCCAAAAAAAGATTTGGCTTCAGCCATAAAATGGGAGGCAAAAAAATTTATCCCTTTGCCTATTGAAGAAATGATTTTGGACTGGAAGATTCTGAACAAAAAAGAGTTTGGTTCAGAGGCTGTGGCGCAAAGTAGTAGTAAATTAGGTAATCTTTTTAATAAAGAAGAAAAAACTGATGAATCTGCAGAAAAAAAAGACGATTCTGAGTCCGAAGAATTGACACCAAAGAAAAATACCAATTTAGACGAGGTGGTGGACAGAGGTTTGGGTGGGGCCAAAAGTTATCGTATTTTATTGACAGCGGCGCCAAAAAATTTAGTCTCTCGGTATTTGGATATTTTCAAAAGAACCAATTTAGATTTAGTCAGTTTGGAGACAGAGGCTTTTGCCTTATCTAGATCGATGATGGGCAACGACATGTCTAGTGTGATGATTGTAGATATTGGGTCAAATAATACCGATATTTGCGTGATAGAGGATGGTGTGCCGATTTTGAATCGCGGGATTGATAGTGGTGGTCAAGTGATCACTCAGGCCATCATGAATAGCATGAATGTCAATGTTGATAGAGCTGAGCAGTTCAAGAGAGATTTTGGTTTGATGGCCAGTGCCAATCGTTCAGTGCCAAATACTATTCAAAATGCGTTGAGTCCGATTATCAATGAAATCAAATATGTTTTTGATGTTTATCAAAGACAAGGTGATACCAAAATTGAAAAAATAGTTTTGGCTGGCGGTAGTGCATTTTTACCAAGCTTACCACAGTATTTATCAGAGTTGCTCAATTTATCGGTCATTATTGGTGATCCTTGGGATAGAATCATTTATCCTTTGGACCTCAAGCCAGTTTTGCAAGAAATTGGACCAAGAATGGCAGCTAGTATTGGGCTAGCAATGCGTGATATTTAAAATAAATTAAATGGCAGCAGATAATATAAATTTAATGCCTGAAGATTTGAGGCAAAAAGAAGCTAAGGTGCAGGCTAGTGCTCCAGAGCCTGAGCTTAGGGTGCCTCAAAATACAGAAGAAGAAATAGACTTGGCTAACCTGAGCGGTGGGCATGCTTCTTGGATGGCAAAATTTGCTGATAGATTGCATAAACAAGATGTAGCAAAAAATAGTACGGTAGACTCTGTTGCTCAAGATATGCCTGCTCAAGAAACTGTTATTGTGCCAAAAAAAACTCCTGTGCCACTGAGTGTTGAGGTGCCAGAAACAGTAGTAGAAGAGAAAAAAGAAAATGTGTCAACGCCAAAGGCGCCGATGGCTAATGGTTTTGAACTTCAAGATACGACAGCTGAAAAAATAGATGGTCAATTTCATCAGCCAGAAAAAACCATGCACGCCCGTTTTATTGATACTGCCGAAGGAGTTGATTTGGTGCCAAGCTCTAGTAAGCTTAAAACTTGGAAACAAATCACTAGTTTTTCCTTGTTTGCTTTGTTAGGAGCAGTTGGTGTGGTGGTAGTGTTTTATTTTGGGTTTTTGACTATGAGTGCTCGTTTGTCTAGTAGTGAAAACACCACTGCAAAAAACATCACAGAAATTGAAAACAAACTTTTGGGTTTTGAAACTATTAGTCAAGAGATTAATTCAGTTGGTAAAGAAGTGCAGATTATTTACGATGCTTTAGCTAAACATGTTTATTGGACGCAATTTTTTGCTTTGTTAGAAAAATATACTTTAGCTAATGTGAGCTACGGCTCTTTTGCTGCCGGAGGAAATAGTGCTTTGACTCTGGATGCCACGGCACCTGATTATTATACAGTCGCTAGACAGCTCAAAGTTTTACAAGATGAGCAAGCTAAAGAGTTTGTGTCTGGTGTAAATATCTCTTCTGCAACTTTGAGTGATACAGGTGTGAATTTTACGATTGAGCTGACATTGAATCCAGATTTATTTTATTATGAAGAAGTAAAAGAATAATATATGGCTAATAAAACAGATGCACAATTTGAACAGCCAAGTCAACTTTTATTATTGGCCAACAAATATTTAGGGGCAATTTTAGGAGTTTTGATTTTGATTGTCTTTGTGCTTGGTTATTTTTTGCTTTTGAGTCCTAGTATCAAAAAATTTACAGAAGCTAAAGCTTCAGTCACACAAGTGAGCGCAGCTGAAAAAGATGTCAATGATCTTATCACTCAAGTCAGTGATTTGGAGACTAAGTTTCAAAAAGCCAAGACAGAACGAACCAATGCTTTGCTACGACTACAAAAAATTGTGCCAGAAAATCCAGAAATTGCCGAATTATTTGTGCTGGCTGAAAAGTTAGCCTTAAATAGAGGTTTTATTTTACAAAATGTTGATTTTACCACTGAAGGTGATAATCAAACTACTAAAAAGGCAGCAAGCAACGCTGAAGCAGAAGAAGCGAAGCCGAATTCTGCTTTAGCAACTGTTTCTATCAATATGACAGTTGGTCAAATGCCAGCAGAGGAAAGTGTTGATGGTGAGGAAATAACGCCAGTGGTCACTCCTAACCCTTATGACTTGTTTAAACAATATTTAGATGACTTAGAAAGAAATGTGCGTTTGATGGATGTAGAATCTTTGAGTTTTTCTGGCTCTGGAGAGAGCTTGATGATGAATTTTACAATGAAAACTTATTTTGTGAATAAATAAATTATATGGCAGAACAAAATCGTAGATCAATGATTCTTATCATGATTGCCTTAGCACTTGCTTTGATAGTAGGAGCTTGGTTTATTTTTTCTTTCTTGACCAAAGAAGATGCGCAAAATACTGAAAATACTGCCCAGAGTAATGCAGTAAAAGTTTTGAAGATAAAAAATTTAGCCAAAGAAAATTTAGGTTTTTTCCCTCTTAATTCCGATGAAAAAGATGTTTTGCAAAAATTAGAAAGCAATGCACAATACCAAAAATTAAATTTGGATCTAGATACCTCTATTGATATTCGCAATAACCCTGGTAATCCTTATCCTTTTGCAGCTGAATAAAGAATAAATATGACAAAAAAAGAATTGTTAAAATTATTATCTTTTTTACAGACCAAGCGTCTAGTAAATGATACTCAATATCAAGAATTTTTGAATACAAAATTTGATTCTTTTGCCGATGTTGAAAAACAAGTAAGAAGAAAAATTTTGATTTCAGACGAAGACTGGACTCAAGGCAAAGGCATCTTTTTTGATATGGAGTATATCAATTTAGCTGGCAAAGTGATTAATGCGGAGATTTTGAATATCTTACCTCAAGACTTGGCAGAAAATTATCGTATGGTTGTTTTCAATAAAGAAAGCAAACAAATAGATGCTGGCTTAGTTGATCCTAGTAATCTCAAAGCCATGGAGGCTTTGAATTTTTTAGCTCGTAAAAATCAATACACGATCAAATTTTATATTATTTCCGAAGATTCTTATCGAGCGGCTTTGAAGCAATATGAAACTTTGGGTGAGGAGGTAGGCGCGGCTTTGGATACAGCCGAGGCTATTTTTGCCCCTAAGGAAGAGAGTTTAGATGATGATGACGGCAAAGGCTTTACAGAAGTTATCAAGTCAGCGCCGGTGTCCAAGATAGTTTCGGTGGTTTTACGACATGCGATAGAAGGTCGTGCTTCAGATATTCATATTGAGCCGGTGGGTAATCAAAGTAAAATTCGCTATCGTATTGATGGTGTTTTGCATACGACGATTGTTTTACCGATTTATGTGCATTCAGCTTTGGTTTCTCGTATCAAAGTTATGTCCAATCTGAAAATTGATGAAACTCGTATTCCTCAAGATGGTCGTATTCGTATCAATATTCATAACAAAGATGTGGATTTCCGTATTTCCACTATTCCTTTGATGGGTCACGAAAAAGTCGTGATGCGTATTTTGGAAACTCCAGAAAAAGCGCCGACCTTTGAACAGCTTGGTTTTTTGGGCTATAGCGGTGAGCATGCTATGACCAATATCAAAAAACCAAATGGCATGTTTTTGGTAACCGGTCCGACAGGTTCTGGTAAGTCAACCACTTTGTTTTCGGCTTTGAGTGTCTTAAATCAGGATACGGTGAACATTGCTACCTTGGAAGATCCGGTTGAGTACTATGTGCCAGGAGTTAACCAGTCACAGGTCAGGCCAGAAGTTGGTTTTACTTTTGCCAGTGGCTTGAGAGCTTTACTTAGACAAGATCCAAACATCATCATGGTGGGTGAGATTCGTGATAATGAAACAGCAGAATTGGCTATTCATGCCGGTTTGACAGGTCACTTTGTGCTTTCTACTTTGCATACCAATGACGCTTTGGGAGCTATCCCTCGTATGTTTGATATGCATATTGAGCCTTTTTTGCTAGCCAGTACTCTCAATGTAGTCATCGCACAGCGTTTGGTGCGTAAGCTTTGTGAAAAATGTAAGGTAGAAGAAAAATTACCAGACAATATCTTTGCGCAGATGAAAAAAGGCCTAGATGATATACCAGATGCTTCATTTTTTGGTGGTGCCAAAAAAGGCAAGTATTCTTTTTTCCGTGGTCAAGGCTGCGCCCAGTGTGGTAACACTGGCTACAAAGGCCGTTTGGCTATCGTGGAGACTATCGATGTGACTAGGGATATGAAAGATATTATTGCTAAGGGTTTTGATAGAACAGCGGTAGAAAAAGAGCTGATCAAGCAAAACTTTTTGACCATGGATCAAGATGGTATGATCAAAACTTTATTAGGTTTAACTTCAGTAGAAGAAATCTTACGCGTCAGTAAGATGTAAAGCAAAAATTATGCAAAAAATTAGAGTACTTATAGTAGAGGATGATGATTTTTTATCACAAATGTATGCGGCCAAATTTGAGCTAGAGGATTTTGATGTTCTGACAGCTATGACGGGGACAGCTGGTTTAAAAATTGCTCAAAAAGAGTTGCCAGACTTTATTTTGTTGGATTTAAATTTACCAGAAATGGATGGGTTTGAGGTTTTACAACATCTCAAAGAAGATGAGGCTACCAAAAAAATTCCGGTTTTAGTTCTGACAAATTTTTCCCAAAAAGAACATATTGATAGATGTTTAGCTTTGGGGGCTAAAGATTATTTGATCAAGGCGCATTTTGTGCCTAGTGAAGTGATAGCTAAAGTCAAAACTATTTTGAATAAATAAAAATTTTCATGTCTACCACAGAAACTTTATTGATCAATAAAATTTTGAATTTGTCAGCTGAAAGACGAGCAACTGACGTGCATTTGACTGTGGGTAATTATCCAGTGTTGCGTATTGATGGTAAATTAATTACTTTAACAGATGAACAAGTTTTGACCCCAGATTTTCTTTTGGCCATGGCAGATAGTTTTTTGACAGAAAGTGACAAAAAATTTTTGGAAAGTGCTAGAGAAGTTATCACTGTTTACTCTTGGGCAAATCGTGCTCGTTTTCGCGCACGCGTTTTTTATCAAAAAGGCTATTTAGCCATTTCTTTGCGCATCATTCCTCAGCTGATTCGTTCACCTAAAGATTTGGGTGTGCCGGCTATTTTGACACAATTGATCGCCAAAGAAAGAGGTTTGTTGATCATTACCGGGCCTTTTGGTTCTGGTCGTACTACCACAGTTGCCTCGTTGCTAGAAACACTAAATCGCAATAAAGGTTTGCATATCCAGACTTTAGAGAAGCCGATAGAGTATTTGTTAGCCAATAACCAGTGTATCATTGAGCAAAGAGAAGTGGGTAGAGATACAAATAGCTTTGTCAAAGGCTTATTAGAGACCATTGATGAAGATGTGGATGTAGTGGTTATTAGTATTCTCAATGAATCTGGTTTAGAAGAAGCTATTTTACAAGCAACTGAAAGTGGTAAGTTAGTGATCGCGGTGATGGACGCTGACTCGGTTATTTCGGCTTTAGAAAGATTTATCAGCGACCTTTCTCCAGAAAAGAAACTTTGGGGCCAAGATGTTTTGTCTCAAGTTTTATTGGGAGTGGTGGCGCAAAGGTTATTACCTCGTATCGGTGGTGGTTTGAGTTTGGCTTGTGAGATTTTGACTATGACTTCGGCGGTACAGGCTATCGTCAAAGACAATAGGCTCTATCAGCTAAATAGCATTATGCAAACTTCCAAAGAAGAGGGTATGGTCAATTTAGATAAGTCATTACTTGAGCTTGTTAGGGTCGGTGAAGTGAGTGCTAATGATGCTGTTTTACAAGCACTTGATGCAGACAGTTTTAGGCGCAATTTTAAATAATTTTACACAATTTCGTTTTTATGCCAACTTTTAAATATCGAGTTAGATCGCAGACGGGAGCGGTTGCTACTGGTAATGTAGAGGCTTTGTCAGAGCAGGCGGCTATAGAGCTCTTGGAAGACAAGGGCTTAGTGGTTTTGTCGTTGGCGGAAGGTGGTAAGATAGGCTCCAAGGGCTTTAATATCAATATTGGTAGTGTCAAAAGCAAGGATGTAGTTATTTTTTCTCGTCAGCTTTCAGTCATGGTTTCGGCAACTGTGCCGATAGTGCAAGCTCTGAAAATTTTGGCTCAACAGACAGTCAATCCTATTTTTATTGGTGACATCATGGAAATGGCCAATGATGTTGACGGTGGTATGAAATTGTCCTCAGCTATGGCTAAACACCCTAAGGCTTTTAGCCGTTTTTATGTAGCCATGGTCAAATCCGGTGAAACTTCTGGTAAATTGGATGAAGTTTTGCAATATTTAGCTGATCAGATGGAAAAAGATTATGACTTAGTTTCACGCATTAAGGGCGCGATGATTTATCCAGTTTTTATTATTTCTGGTATGATTTTGGTGGGTTTTTTGATGATGATTTTTGTGGTACCAAATATGACTCAGATGTTGATTGATTCTGGCGCCGAATTACCATTTTTAACTAAAATTTTGATCAGCACTTCAAATTTTATGAAGTCTTTTTGGTGGTTGATTGTGGGTGCAGCAGTGGGGGCGGTAGTTTTATTTAAAGCCTGGACTAGAACTTCTGGGGGAAAACTGGCATGGGATACCGCCAAAGTAAAAACACCTATTTTTGGACCTTTGTTTCAAAAAATTTATATTGTTCGTTTTGCTCGTGGTTTTTCGACTTTGATCAGAGGTGGTGTGCCGGTTTCGGCTGCTTTGCGTATTACAGCTGAAGTGGTGGACAATGAAGCTTATCGGGCTTTGATTTTGGGCACTATCAAAGAAGTAGAAGATGGTAACTCAGTAGTGACATTGTTTATCAAGTCTGACCTGATGCCCAAGATGCTTTCGCAGATGATGAGTATCGGTGAGCAGACCGGTAAGCTTGACGCTATTTTAGAAAAGTTAGCTGAGTTTTATACTAGAGAAATAGATAGTTTGGTCAATGGCTTGACAGCTTTGATTGAGCCAATGATTTTGATGGCTATGGGTGTTGGTGTCGGTGGTATGGTGGCAGCTATCATGTTGCCGATGTTTAAAGTGGCGCAAAGTATTAGCTAAGTAGTTCTGATTTTATTATGTGGAAAATTTTTTTTAAAAAATATTATCTTTTTATTTACAGCTTATTTTTTATAAGTCTGCTTTTTTATCTAGCCTTTACCAAAATAGGAGGAGACGGGGACTTTTGGTGGTTGATGGCTTTGGGGAGACATTTTTGGGAAACCGGTCAGATTACAAATTATGATATGCTTTCTCACACTTTCCCAGGTGGCTTTTTTTGGAACCATAGCCGTTTGTTTGATGTCATTGTTTATGGCTTATTTTCTTGGGGTCAATATCTAGCTCTAGATATTTTTAGATTTTTGTTATTTATTTGTACTTATTTTTTTCTATACAAGACTATCAAGCTCAAAAAACATAATTTTTTAGTGACATTTATCAGCTTAGCTTTGACACTATGGTTTTTGGCAGACCGCTTGCTTTATCGCCCAGAGTTATTTTCTGTTGTTTTATCGGCTATTTTGTTATTTTTAGTTTTTAAAGATAAACAAAAAGCGACAAAACTTATCTGGCTAGTGCCAATTGTCCAGCTAGTTTGGGCAAATTCTCATGCGGGCTTTGTTTATGGTTTGGCGATAATAGGTATATTTTTTGGTTCAGAAGTGATAAGGTCACTTTTAAGACACAAAGATAATACTTTAGAAATAATCAAAGATAAAAGATTAAAGAAATTATTTTTAGTTTTTATTTTGTCAATTTTAGTGACTTGTATCAATTCTTATGGCTGGCAAATTTTTGTTTTAGCCCATAATCTAACTTTACCTCAAGAAGCTTTATCAGGTATAGGTGAGTGGGGCCCGTATTCGTGGCAGAATTTGTTTAATTTTCTTAATCCTCTAAGCTATTTATTTTTATTGAGTGTTTTGGTGTTGATTTGCAAGATTCGCCAAATACCAAACAATAAGTTTTTAATAAAATTACAAAATTATCCTTGGGAAGAGATATTTTTGTTAGTTTTTTATTTTTATTCTACCCTAAAACACGGTCGTTTTGTGTATTCTTTTAGCCTTATTTTAGCTATTATCGTAGCTCGCAATATTTATTATTTGCTTAAAGAAAAATATTTTAATAATTTTAAATTTAAAGTATTTTTACACTTGCTGTTAATTTTTATTTTTATCATAGTGGCTAATAAATTTCTTCAAAATTCTTTTGGCCTAGACTCAAAAGATAATAGATATCCCAAAAAAGCGACGGAGTTTATTCTAGAGCAAAAATTACCAGGCAAGATGTTTAATGAGTATCTAGATGGCGGTTATTTGAGTTTTGGTCTTTATCCAGAATATCAGGTATCGATCGATGGTCGGACACCAAATTTGTACACTAATGATTTTTTTTGGCGTTATGATCATTTGGATAGTCAGAATATCAGAGAAAAAATACTTAATGACTATGAAATTAATTTTATTGTTTGGCCAAGAAAAAGTGATTTTAACAAGACATTATGGCAGGATGAAAATTGGCAGCAAATTTATTTTGATAATATTTCTGTTATTTATTTGAAAAAGACAGAAGCAAATAAAGAAATTTTAGATAAATTTAATTATAAATTTTTTGGCTCTTTTTATGATGAAAAATCTTTGCAACAAGTTTGTTCAGAAGCTAATCTGAAGGAAACACCAGAGCTAAAAAATAATCTTATCAAAGAATTAGAACGAGCTATTGCTTTGCGCAATGATATTTCTCTGTATTACCAAGACCTGGCCTTGGTTTATCAGACATGTCAATTTCAAGAGAAAGATCTGGATAAAATAAAAACTAATTTTGAGCAAGCTTTGAAGTTAAGTCCAGATGATAAGCACTTAGCCTACCAGTTAGGCTTTGCGTACTTACAGCTCAAAGACAATGAGCAGGCTCTGATGTATTTTAAACAAGCAGGCAATACTCCACCATATTTAGTCGGTTTAGGTACAGCACAATATAATCTTGGTCAGTATAAACAAGCTTTAAAGACGATGTTGAAAGCAAGGAAACTATCTGGAGAATTAGATGATAAATATTATCAGACATTGGCAAGAATATATTATCAGCTAGATCACAATCAAAAAGCCGTAGAATTTTTTCATCGCTATTTGGATTTGACTCAAGATTTTAGTGCGGAGACTTATCTGGATTTAGCTTGGGCTTATTTTGATAACAATGATTTAGTAAATGCTAAAATTTATTTAGCACAAGCAAAATCTTTAGATAAAAATTATGCAGATATAGCAGATTTGGATAAACTTATTGGCGATTAAACAGAAATATGCTATAATTCTTTTATAGTTAATTATTAATATCCCAAACATTGATAATTTTCAAAGTCTTAGAGCTTTGAGATCTCAAGCTTTAAAAAATGAAAAATGTTTGAACAAAAGATAGGGGGTGTAAAAATGAAAAATCAAAAAGGTTTTACTTTAGTTGAGTTGTTAGTTGTTATTGCTATTATTGGTATCTTGTCATCAGTAGCAGTTGTTAATTTAAACGCTGCTCGTGATAAGGCCAAAAAATCAGCTGTTTTAGCGAGTTTGTCTGGTCTTTCGCCAATAGTGCAACTTTGTTTGGATGTGAGTTCTACAGCTAATTTGAATTCTGCAACTATGTTAAATACAGGTGCCGAAGGCACAGATGTTTGTAGTAGTACTACAATTACCGCTAATTGGCCAAAGATTAATCAACATGGTTATAATTATAAGAATGGAGCAGTTGTAAGCTCAGCCGCAGCTGGTACATGGTCTTTTAAGGCCACTAACACAACAACTGGGGGAACAAATATTAACTGCAGTCAGAGTGGTTGTCAATAAGTTTGTGTTTAGATTTTTTAAAACCCGCCCCTTCGACTACGCTCAGGGCGGGTTTTATTTTTGTCAAAATTTTAGCTTCATGTTAAGATAGTATATATGAAAAAAGTAAGTATTGTTATCCCGGTTTATAATGAAGAGGATAATTTAGAACCATTATTAGCTAAATTACAGGCTCTGGTAGATTTTGAGTGGGAGGCTATTTTTGTTAATGATGGTTCTAAAGATAAAAGTGCGGATATTTTAAATGAATTAGCCCAAAAAGAGAGTAGAATCAAAGTGCTTAATTTTGTCAGAAATTACGGTCAAACAGCCGCTATGGCAGCCGGCTTTGCGAACTCTCAATATGCTGTGGTTGTGCCAATGGATGCAGATTTACAAAATGATCCAAGCGATATCGTGCATTTACTAGCTAAAATGGATAAAGGTTATGATGTGGTATCTGGTTGGCGGAAAAACAGGCAAGACGCGACTTGGACTAGGGTTTTGCCTTCAAATTTGGCTAACGCTATTATTTCTCGTATCACGGGCGTGCAATTGCATGACTACGGCTGTACTTTGAAAGCTTATAAAAAAGAAATACTCCAAGAAGTGAAGCTTTATGGAGAAATGCATCGTTTTATTCCGGCTTATGCTGCTTGGCATGGCGCTCGGGTAGCAGAGATAGAAGTACAACATCATCCGCGTATTCATGGTCAAACTAAATATGGCCTAGGCAAAACTTTTCGCGTGATTTTGGATTTATTGGTTGTGAAGTTTTTGATGGACTATTCTACTAGGCCGATACATTTTTTCGGGTTAGCAGGTTTTTATAGTTTACTTGTTTCTTTTGTAGCAGGCTCCATTGCTGTTTATTTACGCTTAGCAGATATCAGACATTTTTCGGCTACGCCATTGCCATTGTTTACTGCTATTTTTTTCTTGTTAGGCATTCAGTTTATTTTGATGGGCATACTCGCTGAGATGATCATGCGTCATTCTTATGAGGGACAAAATAAAACAACTTATAAAATAAAAAGTAAAGTAAATTTTCATGATATTAAATAATTTTTTGAATTTATTAAAAAAACTACCGATTGATTTAGGTCAAGCCAATGCCAATACTGGCTTAAGGACTACTACTAAGGGTAAGTTGATTGCTTTGAGTTTAGTACCGGCAGGTTATGGTAAAACAGCTTTAGATGTCGGTTGTCGTGAAGGTCATCAAACAAAGTGGCTAGAGAATAAAGGTTATCAGGTCACTTCTATTGATAGAGAAAAAATTTATCCAGCTTGCCAGATAGTGGATATTGAGCATGGTTTGCCTTTTGCAGATAACAGTTTTGATTTGATTTGGTGTAGTGAAGTGATAGAGCACTTGTTTACTCCAGCCAAAACAATCAGTGAGTTTAATCGAGTTTTGAAGGCAGACGGACAAATGATTTTGACTACACCAAATTCTTATTTTTTCTTGATGAAAATTTTGCATGCCCTAGGCTTAAGTCCACAGAGATTACAAAACAAAGATCATAAACAATTTTTTAAGCTAAAAGATATTAAAAAAATATTTCCAGAAGCTAAAATCTATGGTTTTTTCCCTTATTTTTTATTGAAATTAAAAATTAAATATTTAGTAGGTTTATTATCTCCGACTTTTGTTATTATCGCCAAAAAACTAGCTAACAGCAATTAGCTTTTTGTGTTATAATAAAGTTATAAAAAATAAAAATGAAATTAAACTTTAAAATATCCGCCTTTGGCGGAGGGTTTACTTTAGTTGAGCTTTTGGTAGTAATTGCTATCATCGGTATTTTGTCATCAGTAGCAGTGGTGAATTTAAACTCGGCTAGAGATAAAGCAAAGGAGGCGGCTGTTTTGGGGATGCTCAATAGTTTGAGGCCGATTATTTTGTTATGTTTAAATGATGGTGAGGAGTTAAGATGTGACGAACAAGGTGGTGGTATTGAGGATTTTTGTAATGATAGCGCGGTTAATTATCCCGTTAATGATTTGGGGTCTTATACTGTTATTTGTAATAATACTAGTATGTTATGGCCTGATCTCAGTGAGTATAATTGGAAATATGATGCGGGTACAGTGCCAGTTGTTAGATTTGCCTCTGATGCTACCAATGTGACTTGGCAAGTTGTGGCTCAAAATGAGGCTGATACGCGTAGAATTATTTGTACTGAAAATGTGTGCAGTGCTGTGGATTTATAGAAAATATGCTTTTATTTAACTACAGTAAAAAAGTAAAAATTATCTTGCTAGTTATTTTTTGTTTTTTACTAATTTCTATTATAACTGTTATTGTTTTTGATAGAAGTAGAGTGAAAGATTTAGAATTAGTAGAACAAGTCAAAATTTTTGCTACTGGTTTAGAAACTTATTATGATAAATTTCAGGCTTATCCTATCATTGAAGAGCTTGATCTAAATAAAGTCAAAATTTTGACAGAAAATGGTATCAATCAAACAGGTAAAACAGTCTATTATCAAGCCAATAGTATTTTTGTGAGACCAGTGACTTTTTTGGCTAGTAAAAATAACTATACTATCAAATTTTCTTTGAAAAATCCTTGGCCAATTTGGGGCATAGAATCTTGGCGCGGAGGAGAATGTCGGATGACAAATTACCTCAAAATTAGTTGTTTATAGCCCTGGGTATTTTTATTTTCTTTTGTGCATAAAAATGTTATAATAAGACTACTATGATAGTAGTTTTTATTTTTCTTTTAGGCTTATTTATCGGCAGTTTTTTGAATGTCGTTATTTATCGCCTTCATCGAGAGGAGTCTTTTGTCAAAGGCTTTTCTAAGTGTCTTTTTTGTGGACACCGTCTTTACCCCAAAGACTTGGTCCCGATTTTTAGTTTTTTGTGGCTTAAAGCCAAATGTCGTTATTGTAAGACAGCTATTTCCTGGCAGTATTTTTTGGTGGAGCTGGCAACGGCTTTGATGTTTGTTTTGGTTTTTTGGCATATTTCTGGCTTTGTAGATTTGCAGTCTTGGCTTACTACTTTAAATTTTCAAAATACTTTACAATTGTTTTTTTGGTGGCTGATGTCTAGTTTCTTGCTGATTATTTTTGTCTATGATCTCAAGTATTATTTGATTTTGGATCAAGTAAGCTTGCCGGCGATTGCCTTGGCTTTGATAGCGAATTTGTTTTTGGGGCAAACTTTGCAAGCTTTATTGATTGCGATGTTGGTTGGTGGTGGTTTTTTTCTTTTACAGTTTGTTTTGTCAAAGGGTAAGTGGATAGGTGGAGGTGATATCAGAGTAGGTTTACTGATGGGTGCCATTTTATCTTGGCCACAGGTGATCACAGCTTTATTTGTGGCTTATATTTTAGGTGGTTTGTTTGCGGCTGCTTTGCTGATTTTTGGCAAAAAAGCTTTGGGAGACAAATTACCTTTTGGTACTTTTTTGGCAGTGGCTACTTTTGTGACGATGTTGTATGGTGAGACTTTAATTCGTTGGTATTGGGCTTTATGTGGTTTTTAAAAAACAATCAGTTTGGTGTCACCATGATTGAGTTGCTTATTGCTATTGCCATCATTGGTATCATGACTAGTATTGCGGTGGTGCGTGTCAGTTTGACGGATAATGAAGTTTTGCGTCAAGCGACTGAGCAAACAGCGGCTGATTTGAAGCAGATTCGTAATCTTGCTGCCTCAAGAGTGATTAATGAAAATAGTCAGTATCCAGAAGGGGGCTATGGTGTTTTTTTTCATGACAAAACAGATGATGATCGGGCTTATTATATTTTGTTTGCTGACAATGGCCACGAAGGTTTTCAAGATTATAGTTGTCAAATAGATCCAGGCTCGTGTCCGCCTGCTTGTAGTGGTTATTGTGATGCCGGTGCAACTTTTGTACCAGACTCTATCATCAAAAAATATATCTACAATGAGGATTTGGAGATAGCTATGCATGGCTTGCCTGATGAGTATTTCTTTTACACTTTTCAGACAGAGCATATGGCAACCACCACTTATAGCGGGATTAATTCTTTTGATTTAGATATTAACTATCCTAGTGTGGGAACTTATTCGGTGCTTATCGCAGATGAAAATCCTGCGGATGACTATGTTTTTGGTAGTATTTTTGTACATCAATGATAAAAAAAATAAAAAATATTTATTATAAATATCATATTAGCTTTTTACAGACAAGGGCTGGTTTTACTATTTTGGAAATGTTACTCGCTTTGTCGGTTTTAAGTGTCGGTATTATGGCAACTTTTACTTTGTCTTTAGCAAATCTAAATACAGCCAAAGATAATTATCAGCGTATTTTGGCAGCTAATTTAGCTAGAGAGGGTGTGGAAATTGTCAGAAACATTCGCGATACCAATTGGCTTAAGATGGAGAAAAATTTAGCAGATTGTGATGAAGATGGTCTTAATCCAACGCCTTGTACTTGGGATTATGGTTTAGATATAGAGATAGCCAATGTAGATTATTTAAATTCAAATTTGATGAGTCCAAATAGTAGCGTGACAAATGTAGAGGAGTGTTTTGCAGAAACAGAACAATGTAGATTAAAATTGGCAGCTAATAATATGTATGATCATGATCAAAACAGCGTGGAGAGTAGTTTTGCCCGCTTAGTTCTTTTGCAAGCAATTTGTTTTGATACTGAGCAAACAGCCGCCAATAGTTATTTCGATGGTCCAGTGGATATTTCGACAGATTTAGACTGTTCAGATGAAGACTTTAAAAATAAGGTAGGCGTCAGAGTGACTTCGCAAGTTTATTGGGAGGCAGCTGGTCAAGGTCATACGGTTGAGCTCATAGAAGATTTGTATAACTGGAGAGAATATGCAAACTAAAAAAAATAAAAATTTATTGCAACAGAACCTTGCTGGCTTTACCTTGATTGAAATTGTGATTGCAGTGGCTATTTTTTCTTTGTTGTCTACTGTGGTTGGTGGTATCTATGTAGCTTTTTCTCAAAGTCAAGCCAGAACACAAGCTGGTCAAAAACTTTTGGGGGAAATGCAATTTTCCCTTGAAAGTATTGCTCGTGAAATTCGCAATGGAGAGATAGATTATAATGTGGATTGTGAGAATGACTTTGCGGCCCCAATTTGTTTGGTTTTAGAAAGATCCGATAATACTAAGATTGCTTTTATTTTTGATGATGCCAAATTAATCTATCAAATATACGATGGTGCAAGTTGGGGGGTGGTCAGTGACACTTTGTTACCAGTGAGTGGTTCCAGTTTAGAAAGTTTTAATTTTGTCATTGATCCAGACACAGATCCTTTTGCAGACGATGGCCCAAATCGTATGCCGATTGTCACGATAGAGGCTCAGATGAAGGCGACAGGCAGGGACATTGAGCAGGTGACTTATAACTTGCAAACCAGTGCTTCTTCGCGTATTTTTCCAGAATAAAAAATATTTTTTTCATGTTTAAATTAAAAAATCAGTTAAATAATATCAACAATCAATCAGGCGTGGTTTTGATCATGTCTTTGATGATTTTGTTAGTGATGGTGATTTCAGTGATTGCCTTGAGTCGAGTGATAGTTGGTGAAATCAAAATGACTCGTAATTTTGATAATTCTATTGTGGCTTTTTATATGGCGGAAAGTGCGATGGAAGAAGCTTTATTTTATTTGAAATATTCTAAGCAAACAGGTGATTTTGTCAATTATTTTGATCAGCTAGATAACACGCAAGATCAAGTTTTTTTGACAGGTGATTTTGAAAGGTCTCACTTGTTTAGCTTGACTACCACCACAGCTTCTTATTTTGAGGCTTTTGATATCAGCACCAGTAGTCCAGCTAAAGCTGATATTGTGCAGGCAGATGCTACAATACCTGAAGGGGCAAGTTATTTGCCAACTGCTTATGATTTGGAATGGAGCATTAATAATTGTTATGCTGGTGGTCATGCTTCTGATCGCATGGAAGTGTCTTATAGCTCTCTATATAAAGCAAGTGGAGAATTAAAGTCTGAAACCCAACAGACATTTGTGACTTGTGGTTGTAACTCTGGCTCAGACGCTTGTAATCTTTTTACTAGCTCTAGTTTAGCTGATAATAAATTTTATTATTTTACTTTTCGTCCACTTGATGATGAGGTCTCTTATCTCAAGTTTACTCCCAAACTTGCTGTTGATGATGCAGCTTATTGGCCAGGACAAGTCACAATTCAGGTGAGTGGTTTTTATCGACAGTCAACTTATCACATGACGGCCAGTCGCCCAGTGTATGCGCCTTTATCTAATGTTTTTAATTATGTGGTGTTTTCTGAAGAGGAGATTCTGAAGTAGTATGCTAGATAAGTATTCTGCAAAAAATAGAATAGCTAAATTGATCGAGGAGTTGGAGTATCATCGCCATCTTTATTATGTTTTGGATACCCAAGAAATTTCCGACACCGCTTATGATTATTTAGAAAAAGAGTTACTAGATTTGGAGGCTAAATTTCCAGATTTAGTCAGGCCTGATTCTCCGACACAAAGAGTAGGTGGTAAGGCTTTGAGCAAATTTAAAAAAATTGTTCACCGTCAATCGATCTTGTCTTTAGCGGATGCTTTTGATTTAGCTGATTTGCAGGCTTGGCAAGAACGCAACGAAAAGATTTTGCAAAATAAAACCAAAAATTATTATAGCGAGCTCAAAATGGATGGTTTGACGGTGGTTTTGACTTACATTGATGGTGTTTTGGCTAGTGGCGCAACTCGTGGTGATGGGCAAACTGGTGAGGATGTGACAATGAATTTAAAAACTATCCAAAGCATTCCTTTGCGTCTTAAGCCTTTGAAAAATAAAACTTTACCTAAAATTATAGAAGTTAGGGGCGAAGTGGTGATGAATAAAAAAACTTTTTTGGCTTTAAATAAAGAGCAAGAAAAATTAAACTTACCCTTGTTTGCTAATCCTCGCAATGTAGCAGCTGGATCTATCAGACAGCTAGACCCACAAATTACTAAGAGTCGACGCTTAGATTGTCTGGTGTTTGAACTGATGACGGATTTAGGGCAAAAAACTCATGAGGAAGTTCATAAAATTTTAGCAGAGCTTGGTTTTAAGACTAGTCCCTACAATGAAGTTTGTGTAGATTTAAAAGCGGTAGATAAATACTTAAAAAAATGGGAGAAAAAACGTAAAACTTTAGCTTATGAAACAGATGGCGTGGTGTTGGTGGTTAATGATATTGAGCAAGAAAAAATTTTGGGTAAAGTAGGTAAAACTGACCGTTGGATGATAGCTTACAAATTTCCCGCTGAAACAACGACGACCAAAGTTTTGGACATAGAGATTCAAGTTGGTAGAACCGGCGCTTTGACGCCAGTAGCTATTTTAGCACCAGTGCTAGTGGCTGGCTCCACAGTCTCTCGAGCGACCTTGCACAATCAAGATGAGATTCAGCGTCTAGATGTGAGAATAGGCGATACGGTAATTTTACAAAAAGCAGGTGATGTGATTCCTGATATTGTCCAAGTTTTAACAAAATTACGTACTGGCAAAGAGAAAAAATTTGTGTTTCCTGCGCATTGTCCAGTTTGCAAAAGCAAAGTTATGCGCAAGCCTGAAGAAGTGGCGTGGTATTGTCCAAACAAAAAATGTTATGCGCAGAATATCGAGGGCTTGATTCATTTTGCTTCCAAAAAAGCTTTTAATATCGAGGGTTTAGGAGATAAAATCGTCAAACAATTAGTTGATAATAGTTTAGTTGCTACGCCGGCTGATATTTTTAGTCTTAGACTGGGTGATTTAGAAGTTTTAGAAAGATTTGCTTCCAAAAAAGCACAGAATTTGTTAGAGGCGATTGAGAAAAGTAAAAATATCACTCTAGATAGATTTTTATATTCTTTAGGTATCAGGCATGTCGGCACGGAAACAGCTATTGTATTAGCTGACTATTTCCAAAGTTTAGAAAAATTTCAAGCAACTTCTCAAGAAGAATTAGAAAATCTCAATGAAATTGGCCCTGAGGTATCCGCCTCGATCATGACTTGGCTCAAAGATAAAAATAACATAGATTTATTAAAGAATTTACAAAAAGCTGAAATTAAATTAGTATATAAAAAGCTAAAAAATAATAAATTAAACGGTCAAAGCTTTTTATTTACTGGGAGCTTGGAAATGGAAAGAACAGAAGCACAAAATTTAGTGCGCGCTATCGGTGGCAAAATAGTTTCTAGTGTCAGTAAAAATTTAGATTATTTAGTAGTAGGGGAGAATCCTGGCTCAAAATTAAGCCAAGCAGAAAAGTTAAATATCAAAATTTTGAGCGAGCAAGATTTTTTGAAATTAGTAAAATAATTATGACTTTAAGTAAAGAAGAAATTTTAAAAATTGCAAATTTAGCAAAATTAGAGCTTTCAGCTGAAGAGATAGCCGCTTTCCCTGATCAGTTAAGTGATATTTTGTCTTATTTTGAGAAGCTTACTAGTCTTGATCTAAAAAATGTTGAGCCATTTATTAGTGAATTAAGTCAGCAAAAAACTTTATTAAGATCAGATATAGTGGGTGTTAGTGATAAAAGTATCATGGATCAATGTGTGAAAGTTGAGGATGATTATTTAGTAGTTCCACAAGTCTTAGCTAAGAAGTAAAAGTATGACAGAAAATAAATTTGATAATTTAAATATTGATAAAATATTAGCTGGCTTAAAAAGCAAGAGTTTTTCTAGTTTTGAATTGGCTAGCTTTTATTTGAATAAAATAAAAAACGATAAACTTAACGCCTTTATTTCTATTAACGAGAATGTTTTAGAAGATGCAAGACAAGCAGATATAAAAATAGCGCAAGGTGATTTTGATTTACTGACTGGCGTGCCTATGGCTATCAAAGATGTGATTTTGGTAAAAGGGCAACGTGCTACTGGGGCTTCCAAGATGCTAGAAAATTATATCGCACCTTATACAGCTACAGCAGTAAAAAAGCTAGAAGATAGAGGGGCTATTATTTTAGGTAAAAATAATTGTGATGATTCGGCTCTAGGATCTTCTAATGAAAATTCTTATTTTGGAGCAGTCTTAAATCCGCATGACACTAGTCGCGTACCTGGTGGGTCTTCTGGTGGCTCAGCGGCGGCTGTAGCCGCTGATTTGGCACCTGTGGCCTTGGGCACTGATACAGCAGGCTCTATTCGTCAGCCAGCGGCCTTTTGTGGCATAGTAGGCTTAAAGCCGAGCTATGGTCGAGTTTCGCGTCATGGCTTGATGGCGATGACCTCTTCTTTGGATCAGATCGGTCCCATGACAAAGACTGTCAAAGATGCGGCTTATTTGTTACAAATTATGGCAGGTTTTGATAAATATGATTCAAGCGCAAGCCATAATATTGTCCCTGATTATGTGAGCTTATTAAAAAATAAAGACCCTCAACAGCTAAAAGTTGGTTTACCAAAAGAATATTTTAGTGATGCTTTAGCACCAAGTATAAAGCTTGCTTTAGATAAGACGATTGCTTTTTTGCAGGAACAAAATATAGTTGTGGAAAAAGTAAGCTTGCCTTATACTGAATATGCGTTAGCTGCTTATTATATTTTGATGCCAGCAGAAGTGAGTTCAAATTTTGCTAGATTTGATGGCTTACGTTTTGGGCACAAGGCTCAAGATGGCCTGGTCTTAGATGATTGGTATAAAAAAGTGAGGGGCGTTGGATTTTCAGCAGAAAGCAAACGCCGGATTATGCTTGGTACTTATATTTTGTCAGCCGGTTATTATGATTCTTATTATAAGCAAGCACAAAAATTACGGACAGTTATTAAAGAAGATTTTCAAAAAGTTTTTGCCGAAGTAGATGTTTTATTGACGCCTACCACACCTACAACTGCTTTTAAACTCGGAGAAAAAGTCAAGGATCCGCTTAGTATGTATTTGTCAGATATCTTCACAGTCGGTGCTAATATTGCTGGCATTTGTGGTTTAAACTTACCAGTAGGAGTAGATGAAAATAAGCTACCGATCGGCATTCAGCTACTTGCTGATTCTTTTCAAGAAGAAAAATTATTTGTTTTAGCTAATTTTATAGAAAATAATAAATAAAGCCCGTTAAAAATTTACATTCAATTTTTAATTGGCAAATAACGATAATATTTTAATTTCTAACGGGTTAAAAATATGAGCACAGAAAAAAAAATAAAAGAGCGATTAGATCAGGCTGTTGTTGAAAGTCATTTTAAGCCTTGGTATCAACGTACAATAGGTAAAATATTTTTGGCAATTGGAGCCCTATTTGTTTTATTATTTTTATATTTATCTTGGGCATCTTTAAATAGTCTTTTGCGAATAAACAACGGAGATGTGTTTGACAAAACCTCTGGTGCTTGGATTAGTTACGAGGACTATCAAGCTCATCAAAAAGATGTGAGCGAAGTTTTGACTGAGGACGATCCTTTTTTGGGCACAGATGAGCCTTTGGTTTATATCGTAGCTTATGAATCTTTTGCCTGTCCTTATTGCAAAAGCAATCAAGCTGATTTGAAAAAAATGTTAGAAAAATTTGGTCCAATCGTTCGTTTTGTCTTCAAAGATTTTCCTACTGAGAGTTTACACCCAAATGTTTTTCAAGCTCATCTGGCAGCTGGTTGTGCTCAAGAACAAAATAAATTTTGGGAATACCACGATGTTTTGTTTGCTAACCAAGAAAATATTACCAAAGCTGATTTGAGAAAGTATGCTCAAGACTTAGACTTAGACATAACAGCTTTTGATGCTTGTGTAGCAGAAGAAAAACCTTCTGTAGAGATTAGACAAGATTATGCTCAAGGTGTAAATTTGGGAGTTTACGGGACACCTTCTTATGTGATCAACGGTCAGTTGATTAGCGGTGAGGTGACTTTTGAAGTTTGGGAACAAATCATTGGTTTTATTCTCAAAGAAGAAATATAAGTTATGTTTTGGCAAAGCTATTTACCTCAAGCCACAATTTTTAGTTTTGGGCCAATTGTTTTAAGATGGTATGGTTTAATATTAGTTTTGGCTATTGTTTTAGCAGTTTACTATTCTTTATTGAAAGCCAAAAATAAACCCACTGTAGCAAGTGAGTATTTGGATTCCTTGTTTTTTTATTTGTTGATTTTTGGTATTATTGGCGCTCGTTTATATCATGTTTTCTTTTTTTCATGGTCATATTTTTCTCATAATCTAGTAGACATCGTTAAAGTTTGGCAAGGCGGTTTAGCTATTCAAGGCTCTATTTTATCTTCAATTTTAGTTCTTTATTTTTGGACTAAAAAAAATAAAGAAAATTTTTGGAAATTCTCTGATTGGTTAGCGCCAGCTTTGGCTCTGGGGCAATTTTTGGGTCGTTGGGCAAATTATTTTAATCAAGAATTGTATGGTTTGCCAACTAAAATGTGGTTTGGAATTCCGATTGAGTATAAAAATAGAGTAGAGGGCTTTGAACAATTTACACATTTTCAGCCAACTTTTTTTTATGAGTCTGTTTTAAATCTATTATCTTTTGGATTTTTAGTTTTTTTGGTAAGAAAAAAAGTTAAGCCGGGTCTGGTGACTTTAGTTTATTTAGCTAATTATAGTTTTATTAGGTTTTTTTTAGAGTTTGTCCGTATTGATCCAGCGCCTATGTTTTTGACTTGGCGCCTACCGCAAGTAGTTAGTTTTTTGGTATTTATGGTGGTTATTTTATATATATTCTTATTGAGAACAAAGCTCTTGCCAAAGACAAATAATTAGTGTATAATATTCCTGTTATTTTAGATACAATTTTTAGTTATGTAAGTCTTATATTTGTCTGAGGGGGTGGTAGTTCAGCTGGTTAGAACGCCTGCCTGTCACGCAGGAGGTCGAGGGTTCAAGTCCCTTCCATCCCGCCAGACAAATGTAAGACTTTTGTCTTTTTCTTAGATATATTTTTTATAGCTAAATTTACTTTTATGCTCACACTTACTCAACAAAGATTTTTGTACTTGTTAGCGGCAACTGTTTGGGGTGCTTTGATTTTTTATTTATCTTCCATTCCCGATTTAGCTAGTGGTTTACCAGGTCTACAAGATCTTATTTTGCGTAAACTTGCTCACATTTTTGTTTTTGCCACTTTGGTTTATTTATTAGCCAAGAGTTTGGATAGCACACAAAGACATTATCTCTTGTTTGTCATCATTGTTGGTATTAGCTATGCTTTGATTGATGAGATTCATCAGCTCGGAGTAGTCGGTAGAATGGGGCAAGCAACGGATATTTTGATAGATGCCTTAGGAGTTTTTATTGGTATATTTGTTTTTATCAAGACACAAAAAGGTTTGTTTGATTAAGCTTATAAAATTTAAACAATACAAAACACCCTCTAAAAATTTTATTTCAGAGGGTGTTTTTAGGAGAATTTATTTTTTTAGTTTTTCAACCAAAGTAGTAAAAATCTTATTTTCGTGTTCAGCTATTTGAGCTAAAACTTTTCTATCCAAATCAGATTTTTTCTCTTTCAATAAGTGAATAAAGGTAGAGTAGTTGAGACCTAAAGTTCTGACAGCAGCATTTAATTTGACTTGCCACAAACGACGCATAACGCGTTTTTTCTTGCGACGATCAGCTAAAGCGTGTTGTCCAGCTTTATTGACAGCAGTTTTTGCTAGTTTGATTAACTTTTTGCGGCCCCAATTATAACCCTTAGTTTTCTTAAGGATATTTTTTCTACGTTTTACATGAGTGACGCCTCTTTTGACTCTTGGCATATCGTTTTTTTATTGACAATTTATAAATAAGGTAATAATTGTTTGACGTTTTTCAAATTAACTTCAGCAAGATCTTTGCTGCGGCGTTTGTTACGTTTTACTTTACCACTTTCGCGTGAATTAAAATGATCTTGACCACCGGTACGGATAGTCACTTTTTTTGCGCCGGTAATTTTGACTCTTTTCTTTAAAGCTTTTTTGGTCTTTAACTTCATTGCTTTATTTTTTACTGATAATTACACTTAATGTTCCGCCCATTTGCTTTAAAGGGGCTTCTATTTTATAAGATGTTAAGCCATTTAAAAATCCTTCTACCACTTCTTTAGCTCTGTCTTGAAAAGCTTTTTCACGGCCTTTTAAGCGCAGGTCTATTTTTACTTTGTGACCTTGGCTAAAAAATTTCTCTGTCTGTTTTTGACGAACCTCTAAATCATGTTGGCCGATTTTGAAAGAAAGTCTTAAACCTTTGGTTTCTACTTTCTTTGGTTTTGGCTGATTACGGCTTTGTTGGTACTGGAATTTGCCGTAGTGCATGATTTTGCAAACTGGTGGCTGAGCAAGAGGAGCGACTTCGATCAAATCTAAGTCTTTACTCTCAGCTAGTTCAATAGCTTGTGCAGTCGGCATGACACCAAGATTTTGCTCTTGTTCGTCAATAACCACAACTTCCGGCACACGGATTTGACGGTTAATCCAAAACTTTTTGGCCATAATTTTTGGCCGATTAAATTGTCTTTTGGTTCTAATGGTAGTGCTCTTAATTTTTAAATTGGTCCTATTATTTTCGTTTGAGCGAATTTAATAAGATAGTAAAATAATGTTGTCATTCGAAGTTCGCCTATGGCGAGCGAAGGATGGTGGAGATGAGGGGAATCACACCCCTGTCTGATAGATGTCCAAATACACGTCTACAAATATAGTTATTTTTGTGGGTTCGATTATTGCTAAAAAAACAACAAAAAACAAATAATCTAATTTAGCATTGGTTTCAAAATATTTAGGCTAAAGCTAAATATTTCTAGCTTCAAGTTTATGACGCCTCGAAAGTCGCCTTGAAGTCAACGACAAGAGACGGTTTTAGCAGTTTAGGCTAAAACTGGTGAAAGTTGAGGAACTTGGAAAAGTTCTTTGGCTTTCGCAAATAAGTTTTTTGCACTTACTTTTTTGATCAGTTTAATGAGTTAATCAGCTCAAATTGCGGTGCATTATTTCATTTACCATCGAATATAAAACATCCCCTTAATATAAAGTTTTCAATTTGCGAGCAATTTCTCGAGAAACATCTCGATTTTTTAATGCTTGGCGTTTGTCAAATTTTTTCTTACCTTTAGCTAAGGCAATTTTTACTTTGACTAACCTTCGCGTAGTATACACCGAAATAGGGATAATTGTCAAGGCTTTTTCTTTAGTTTTGCCCAATAAATAATCAATTTCTTTCTTTTTGAGCAATAATTCTCTTTCACGCTCTGGTTGGTAGTCTTTTTGACTCATTTTGGCCTTTTTATAGCTGGAAATGTGCATTTTTTTTAAAGTAGCTTGACCATCTTTGATAGACACGAAGCTACCATTGAGACTAATATGACCGAGTTTGGCTGATTTGACCTCAGCTCCTGACAAAACTAAGCCAGCTTCAAATTCTTCCAAAATCTGATAGTCATAAAAGCCCTGTTTGTTTTCGGCTAGGTTTGGCATATATTGTTGATAAATCAAAATAGACTAACAAATTAGTTTATGCTAGTATTGTCAATGTAGCACATTTGGCAGGGGAAATAAAGGCTAGCAAACGGAGGCGTGTCATGAAGCACTTAGCTTCCAAAAAGGTCAAGCAGAGCCCGCTGAAGCGTCAGGTGCGCAATGCTGTGATTTTGGTTCATGACTTTTGTTTGAACTATCAAGGTGATCGTAAGTTGTCTTTCGTCACCAAAAACCTCTTGCGTCAGCAGCCTATTAACGCTTTGACTCTGGCTGCTCAGGAGATTAGCGCAGGGAAGTTTCCTATACTTTTGTTGCGTTTGTTGCACCAGAGAAGGATTGGGTTGCTCATCAAGAGGGATACGCATACGAAGTATAGCCTGAAAACAGCCTAATGTTGGATAGGAGGAAGGGAATTCACAGATCCCGCTGAGCACGGTTCGGCGGGATTTTTATTTGACAAAATTATACTTTTATGTTATTTTACAGACAAAATCAGTTCTCTTCAAAAGCGGGGGGCCAAGATGAAGCTGTTTCGCGGCATTCTCAAAGAGCAGTTTGTCAAAGACATTCTTGCTAAGTGTGAGAGACTTGGTATCACGCAGATCAATAAAACCTACCTGGAAAAATGTAAGTACAATAAGTTGAAGAATATTTGGTTGGCTCATAGTGAGCGAAGATTTGCAGAGTTGTTGAAAGTGCCTTGGCCGCCATCAAAGCAATCATCGTCTAGCCGACAGAGCTGCACCATGGATTTGCCATTTTGAGCTCTACGAATACAAGTTCAAGCCCGACGCACGCGTCG
>JACCDG010132639.1_pt1 | contig 30932 bp, 42 predicted proteins | sample 7442471 | NCBI WGS metagenome assembly JACCDG01 (sample SAMN15323444, study PRJNA562643) | freshwater metagenome | isolation source: river surface water | place: USA:Blue River Watershed | collected 2017-08-17 | reverse complement strand
TGGTACGGGGGCAGGGCTGGCGGGTGTGTTTTCCTCGTTTATGCCGCTCACAGATGATGCGTTTGGGTCCATTCGTCCATCGATTCAAACCATGATGAACAACGACTCGTTTATGTACTCCAAAGTCTATGGGATACTCAATGGGACGGTAGACCCGGCATTTCCATCTGTAAACAACCAGAGGAGCCTCAAGGCGCTGTACGTAGATGGGGTAGGGGATCAGGTGGTGACCGCTATAGCCGGAGAGGTTTTTGCAACGAGTGCAAACCAGGTTGGAATCAGTGGGTCGCTGAACTCAAGACAGGAACCCCAACGGTTTTGCTTTAAGGATGTTGGAGCGATAGGGACCACCGGGAATCCTACCAACACGGTTGCGTTAAAAAATGAGATTAGGCCGAGCCTGACCTGTAAGGCTTGGGGCAGAGTCGTCACTGACAATGCTGGAAATTTTGTGAGTGTCAGCGGCAACAACTTTACTCCAAGCTTCGCAGGTGGGGACATCCAGATCACATTTGCATCACCGATGGCCCACAACACTTACTCTCACCTGGCCAACTATGGTGCTTCGACAGCATTTGGTTTGCTAAGTCCCCATGCCTTTGCTCACAGTCCCTCCGTTAACTCCTTCCTGATCACTGTACAAAACTCGGGTGTGACGGTGAACTGCTCGATTACAGCTGTCATTGTAGTTTTTCAGGTGTTCGCATACCAAGTTGGATGATAGATCAGTGCAAGTAGAAGCGGTAAAGAGCATTATCGGTTAGCGCGTAGATGTCGCTGGAGCTCCATGCGTGGACCGAGATGACCTTGTCTACAACAGGAATCCGATGGATGGTGAAGGCTCCACCTTTGTACACAAGCACAACACCGCCCTCTCCGCCAATCACATAATCCCCATCTGGCGTTGCGTACACTGTGGTCAGATCGATTGTGCCTAGCTCAGATGGGATGGCAATGTCATTCCACTTGGTGCCATCGTACTGGATCACGGTAGAGTCATTGCCCACAACAATCACATTGGTGTCGCTTATGCCCCAGATTGCGTTTAGGCCTGCACCGTTTTTATCATCTACGGAGATGCCTGGGACGACAATCGATGTGAACGGATACTCCATGCTAACGATAAAGTTTCCAGCACCTGTAGATGCTTTACCGATGAAAAACTGCTTTGCTTTTCCGACCCAGACGCCGGTAAGGTCGTTGTAGAGCCAAATAACATCGTTGTTGTGTGGCAGGTTCAGTTTGAAAAGGTGACAAAATGATATTCCACCGGGAGTAAACACACCACTTGGCCCCACGGCAACGCCGTTGTGAATGGCAACAAGCTTGTTTGTGGTGGATGGGGTTGGGTCTGGGTAAGGATAATATCTTCCTGGTTTACAAGAGGTTGAAAAAGTAAGGTTGGCGTTACCGTTAACGAAGGTTTTCCCTCCGGAGTCGCTTGTTGTACCGGAGAGCTCTGGGCTAGCTATATCCTCCTTTGTGTAGTTAATATCGAGTATTTCATAATCTAAAAAATACTTTTTGTAGTTGAAAGACATGTAAGGTTGAAAATCTGATAAGCCCTTGCCATATGGGTAAATGAAGAAATTGTTTCTGCCTTTTGACAACATCATAAAACCATAAGGCGCATTAGGATAATCTGGATTCTTCGGATGGCCCACAATCTTCTTAAACGTACCATCCGCATAGCCTGGCACAGATATTTTCTGCCACGAGTAAGTGGGCTCTGGTGGCTTGGGCTCCGGTGGTTTGGGTGGAGTAGGGGCAGGCGGCTTCGTCGTGTCTGCAGGAGGGTTCTCCGGTGGTTTCTCGTCGACGAGGGGCGCACCGCACGTTCCAGTAGCAAGGTATCCCGCAACGAGCACTTTCCAAAGCCAGTCCATAAGTTCCTCCAAGACAAATCATAACGCAGAACAAACCGAATGCAAGAAAATACGACCTGGTGTGCAGGAATGTGACAATGGTATCATTAAGATACTGGTAAATATAGTCCTTGCTGTCCGCCAAAACGATTAATAATTTTTAACTCATATTCTTCTATGGATTTAGAAGATTCTGCCATTTCTAAGATGCGGCCAAGATGCATTCGTAATGCTCTTGTTCCTACCTCGTTTAAAAACTGAAACAGCTTTTTAGAGCCTCCATCAGTGTGTTTTGCCTCTCTTAGTAAAGTAAGCAGAGTACCATTGCTTTTTGCTAGTGGATAGTAAACATGATCCACCGTAAGATGCCTATGCTTCCAGGATCTTCCTCGTATTGGAGCGGTTATGGAATACAGTCTTGCCCAAGCAAGATAAAGCTCAGGAGGAAACTCTTTTTCATATTTTTTTGCTTCTTCTTGCACAAAAGCTTTGAATGCAGCGATAACTTCTTCTTTTGACGCATCGTATCCTGCAATCCTATATACAAGGTTTTGAATACCAGATTTGGCCGATGCTGCCAACAAAATCCTGGCATTTTCGGCCAGTCGTATTTGTGAGGTAAGTAACCGTCCCTGGTCATGCGCCTCGACGAGTGCATTGCAAATATCAATGAGTAACGATACATTATATCCATAAACAGGGCGTGGTTGTGGAGGCTTCCCGCCCACGGTCAGGTCGTTAAAAATCAAAGGATTAGATGCGTTTCTTTTAATTTCCACGCCCACCGAGCTATCAGAAATTGCTTTGGTAGAAATTAGGCTTTTCAATGCAGTTCCACTGCTAGAAGCAATCCCAAGAGCAACAGCCATACCTCGTTGGCTGATTACAGCTGTCTTGCGTTCATCGTTTACTACGTAACATTCTGCATCAAATCCAAAACTTTCTTTAAAATTACCTTTTCGTATTGCTTCTAACGGTTTGTTAAATGTATGTCTAATGATTGCAGCTTTTCTCGCTATTTCTGAGCGTTGTTGTTGACTGAGTTTTTCTTTTCTGGCAAAACCGCCACGCGCACGGCTTGGTACTTTCTTTTGTTGGCCACCCATTGCAAGCATCCTTTCAGGAATATCTGCTTGCATCAAAGCACAGCGCCGACAGAAATGCAAGCATTATTTTTTTGTATGTGCTTGCATTTGGCTTACGGGATGGTAATGCCGGTCAGTGTTTTCTCGTAAGCACTCAAAATTTCAGGTGGAGGTAGCGGACTGACAAAGCTTTGAGAGCTGCTAACAATGACGTGGTGTGAAGCTTCACCCTTTGACAAAGATCGATCGGTAGATGAATTGGTTGATCCTAGAGGTTTATTTTTTGACATGGCCTTGAGTTTCTTTCTCAAAAGCAACGCTGAAATCGCGGCTTATGGTCAAAAAATCCCCCCTCAGTCTCTCTAGGTCATCCAACGGATCCCGCTGCAATGGGATGCGTGCCTCCGGTGTAAACCCTGGCACTTGTGCCTAAAGCAAATGCTTTGTATCCTTTTGGCAGTACCTCAACTAGGGATTCCCACAATTTTTAGTGGGCGTGTACCTTTTACAGCTTGCATGACAATGGGCTGTTCCTGCGTTGTCTGTTTTTTTTGATCCTGATTGACTTGCTCTGCTGGTTTCGTTGGCTCTGGTTCTTTTTTCTGCGTCATATGGTTCTCTTTCTCACAGGAGACACTTGACACAGGGGATACGTTATTGTATCTTTTCTGTGCACAGCGTCCTCTGTGCGTTTTGTAAATGGGCCGCTTTCACGAGCGGCCTATTTTTTTACTTATAGATCAGATCACTTACGCGTGTCAACCTAGATCCGTCGATTTTGCTTGATAAGATCATAAAAATGTTGGATGATCTCCGTAAAAGAGGGGGGAATGATGGGAGATCAACAACCTGCGCCGGAGGACCAGACGCTTGAAGAGACATTCAAAGACGTAAAGCTGGAAAACGCAAAAGAGATGATGCAAGACGCACGTGTTCGGATGGATGCAATTGCTCGTGCCAGAGAGCAGGCGGATCAAAAGATAACCTATTTCTTGGGCATTCTCTTGGTTGTTTTTTCATCCATGGCAGGCTTTGGAATTCGGCCCATGGTGAGGTTGCTGTCTGATGGCAAGTATCTTCCTGTTACCGCATTTCTGCTTTGCCTGGTTGGTACATTCGCAATCATTTGCTTACTCGTGAGTGCTCTACTTCCAAAAAAGACCTATTTGCCAGGATTGTCTCCTAGCTACTATTGGGATGGAACCAGGCTAACCAGCGATCCAAAGATTACACTGCTGTCTATCTCACGGCACTATGAGCGGGCCAATGCCCACATGATTTCTGTAATAGATCGGAAGGGGTTCTTCTTGAAAATATCTATTTTCTGCTTTGGTGCTGCCCTGCTAATTCTTATGGGTTGTGTTTTTTTGTTTCATCCCGATCTTGCGAAATATCTCTCATAGGTTGGAGGACGTTCTATGCGTTTCTTGTTTGACGAGCTCAAGACCACACAAGCGGCCGCTTACCTGATAGGACGCGCCGGCGGTAGTATGAATTACATGAAGCTAATCAAGCTGCTGTACCTAGCAGACCGGGCTTCTCTTTTGCTATCGGGTGAGCCTATCACTGGCGCAAAATACGTCTCTATGGAGCGCGGTCCTGTATTGAGCGAGGTGCTTGATTTGATCAAGCGCCCACAACAAGACCGAGATCAGTGGTGCCGCTTCATCGAGAAAGAGGGCTACGACGTGTGTTTGGTTAACCCAGCTGGAGATAGCGAGCTGTCGGATTTTGAGGTGCGCATGCTGGAAAACACATTCTCTCTCCTGAGGAGATTTTGGAAGCTGGAGGAAAAGATAGCTCAGAAATTGCAAGAATAGCTGAGCAAGCAGAATACCAGCATCATGTCAAAATCAGGTTTAGAATGAGCGCATGACTTTGCTCACCTACGAAGTACAATCTATATCGAAAGGGTCATGCTTGGTCCACGTTGTCCCGTCGTAGTGAAGTAGTGCTTCTTTTCCTTCATTGATCATAATTTTAAAACCTTTGTCTGCTTTTGAAAATTGTAACGGTTCTGGAACTGATACATATAAAACACGAGCCCAGATGTCGTTGCTGCTATTGCCCCAGATGGCTCTGATGTGTGTATTTTCGCCAATATCATGCTTTGTCCAGGAAGTGCCATCGTAGTGGAGCAATGTGCTAAATCCACCTATCCAGATGTCGTTGCTGCTACTGCCCCAGATGAGGTAAAGACCGGATCTTTGATTATCGAAATGATGCTCTTTCCAAGAAGTCCCATCGTAATGGAGTACTGTTCCATTTGAACCACAAGCCCAGATGTCGCTACTGCTACTGCCCCAGATGCAACGTATAACTACTTTCTTACCAATATCATGCTTTGTCCAGGAAGTTCCATCGTAATGGGTTAGCGTTGCAAAGTCTTCACAAGCCCAGATGTCTGTATCGCTGTTGCGCCATATAGCGTAAGGCTTTTCTCTATGTTTACCCTGAACAACAATTATAGCTGTCATCTCTCACCACTTCCATTCCTCAATTCGACTAGCATGTTTCCTTAGTTATCTTATCAATAATAGACATTAATTTGTTACACATGGTGCGCAAAAAGGATACAGAATTGCGCGCACCGCTCTGATTACATCAAAAAGAGATGGAAAGAGCTTTTTCCAGTCTTGATGGAATCTTTCATTTTCTCACCTACGAAGTACAATCTGCATCGAAGCTCTCTTATTCATAGTTGTTTCGGAAGTAATCTCCACCATTCATCTCCATCGTAATGGAATATTTCTGTCCTGTCTTCTGTGACTGCGAAAAGATTGTCAGGAGCGCTTCCTATGATATGGGCAAAATCCTTCTCTGTTGAAAGCTTCATCTCAGTAATGAGGTATCTTTGCTGTTTATACACAACATGAAACAACCTACCTTTTTCAGATGCAATCCAAACAGTTTTCTCGTTGGCCCAAAAGTCAAAAATAAATGCATTGCCTGGTATTTCAATACCTGCATCAAACGATTCACATCTATTGATCAACAATCCATTTTTGAGCAATGTCCAGTAATGACCTCCACCAATGGCTATATCACGACGCACCTCAGGAACTGAAGAGGACTTCTTTCTTTCACCACAAAGTAATGTTATTTCGCCTTGTTCTGTGACTATATTAGTTTGAATTCCGCCTCGCTTTTCATCAAAAAGAAAATGTTCGGAGATGCTTGCAATCCTATCTTGTCCGTTGGTATAGTTTTTTAACTTTCGGAAGTTGCGGTCAGGAAAGGAATTTGTAATTAATACATTTTCCCCGACGACAAAAAAATGTTCATCCATCCCATGTCGTTCAAAGTCGTAAGAGCCTAGAACTTGGTATAGAGCTTCCGTGTTACCTGGGAAGGTATACCATTCATCTCCATTATAACGCATAAGCTGTTTTGCGTCTTTGATCACAAAGACATCTTTTGTGCCTGCAAAAACAGAGGTTATTGAGCCAGGTACATAATTATCGTCCACCCAGGGAAACCATATGATTCCACGTTGGGAGACGCAATATAGTTTGATAGGTTTGTTTTGAACAATAGGGAATTCAAGCAAAATCCCCTCTGAGAAGTTTAGAACCACTTCGTTCATCATATCCTGCATCCTATCTAGCTTGTTCTAAAGATTCAAGCATTTTATACGCTCCCGCGGTTGCAAACTCCAGCATCGACGGCTCACCCTGCCCATCTTTGATGATAAACGCCTTGGCCGCATGCTCAATCAAGTAAAACGACGACCGCTCGCTCATCGTTGCTGCTATCCCATACCTTGGGTCTCCAAACAGCCACGATAGAAACAGCTTGAGCGCCAGCTCCTGATTCTCGTTTGTAAGAGAATACACTTTGGCTCTCAATTTCTCCGCAACGTTTTTTCCTGCTTCCACCCAAACGAAGCGGTAAAGCTGTCTTAACACCGGATTCACGTTTCCTAGTGGTTCTTGCCATTTTGACATTGCGCAACTCCTTTTCGAATTTGCGACAATTCTTCATGCCGCATCTCTCTTTTTTTGTTGTTATATTCCCAGTATTTAATTTTTCATTTACCGCAAATTCATCTTTTTTTCGAATCTGCGGTAAATGCTATTTCTTGTTTTTCTCCGCCTTGAGTAGCTGGCTTTTCACAAACTGCTCTACGTCATTCCGCTCCGTATATGAAAGCTCCATATTGTCTGGTGTATCCCAGTCTAGTCCTCCGTCTAGCAGAGAGAACCACCCTTTAAACACGACCTTTCTTGTTCCGCGTATGTATACTGTGACCTTTGTTTTCTCGAACGTTTCAGTCTCTATTTCAAGCTCTCTCACGGTTAAAATCCCTCCAAGTGGATTTTTTTTCTCTCTTCATGGTGTTTACGCCGTATCTCTTCCTCATCATACCGCTCGGCTTTGGGGATCTTAATTGACTCGCTTAGCATTTGCAGCGCCACCGTGCGAATCTTCTCGCTCTCCTCGCTGAGCGGGGCAAATCGTTTCATGACGCCCTTTTTGCGGTCCGTTAGCATCCAGTAGGCGATTTCGGCAAACATCTCCGGGCTGCTCTCTGCCAGATTTTTGACTTGGTTAAGTAACTCGTTAGACCTCATGATTGCCTCCTTGTGGCTGTTTTGCCCGTATTCTTGCTTTGGCGGCTACCGCTGCCTCATTGATTTTCTCGCGCTCTGCTTTTGACAGCTCCTTGTAGAACACCATCACATCGGACCGGATGCTCTCAAGCTCGGCCAGCGTGCTTACCGCCCGCAGCTTGCCAGCCCACACCTCTGCCACGCTCGTCCTTTCATCGAGGTTGTGGTCTTCTTCTGGGTCATCTCCTGTGGAGATGTTGAGGGTGGTCATCCAGGCGTATTTGAGTGCCATCGTTTGCGCCTTTGCAACCGCCTTGTCCCCCACATCCTGCCCAGAACCTACGCCGGAGATTTCCATTGACTCTCCGCTGTCCGAATCAACAAGTGTCAGGCCAACACGGATGGTCACAAATTTCTCCTGCGCTCCCTTGGCCGTTTGAACCACTTCCGATCCAATGATCTCAGGCTTGCAGAAAGAGGCGAGCCCGTTTCGTACAAGCGACTCGTTTACCTTCTCCAGGATTGCCGAGGCCGAGGCATATTTGTATTTGTGGAACGAGTTCGTGCCATCTTTTTGGATGTAGCCGCAGTCTCGCATCACCTGAACCATCTTTTTTGCTATTGATGATTGTGTTGTGTGTGCCATGGTCATCTCCTAGTCTTGTAACGCATCCTGTATTTTGTTTAATTTGTCTTTTAGAGCCATTGCCTGATCCTCGATTTTAGTAAGCACATCGATGATGCGCTGGATATCCCAAAAGCCTATTGCCGATTTGATATGGCTTAATTCTTGTACTGCTTGCGCTTCAGCCATAATCTGCTTGATTTGTTCTCCGCAGATCTGATTCACGATTGCTGCGCCAACGATATCCGTTACATTCTCATTTTGAAGTGCGGACAGACCCTTGATCAAAGTTTGTTGTAATTGCGTCATGGTCATCTCCTTAGGCTGCTGCCGTTTTTTCCAATTGCTCTAGTTTTTTCTTAAACTCGAAGGCTTTTTCTTCAATTTCTGAAATAGCGTTGATGACGCTTGGGGTGGCCCAAAACTCATTTATCGATTTGCCTTGATGTGTAGCTTGGAGGCTCTGCTCGTAGGCGAGTAGAATCTCGCCCTCCGCTTTATCAAGCTCCTTTATCATCTCGATGTCCTCTGCATCCACAAGCTCCACTGCGCAGATATCGCATGGGTGCTCGTACGAGCACATCGAGAACTCGCCTTCTGGTCGCTGCGCTATTTCTTTTTTGAGCATGTCCAGCATGTCCAGCTGGAAGGCTGCAAAGTCTTCGTCTGTCTGCTTTACGCAAGCAGAGCAGGGTGCCCATACGTTGCAGCCAAGAGCTGTGCAAGACTCAACTACGCTTGTGAGAACGCTGGTGTAGGTCGGATCTGTAGATTGTATGTGTTGGTTCATGGCTTATTACTACCTTTCGACAAGAACCAATCTAACAAACCCCAAAAAGAATGTCCAGAAAAAAAAGAATAAAAATACGTGATCAAGCGATCAGTATCGTGATCTCGCATTGATAACACAGAGGTTTTTATCGAAAGAGCAAGTTTTTTTATATTTGATTGACTGCGCAGTGAGATTGAGTTATTTTTATTGCATTGCAGATCCGGGTTCGTTGCGCTCTGTTCGTGGCCTATTTGATACCTTTCGAGAGAGTGTTCAAAACACTTACAGTCAACGAAGTCCCCTGCAATCGCCATCCTAGCTAAGGCGAGAACTCTAGGACCCGCCTGGTTCCGACTGGGCGGGTTTTTTTTTGCCCAGTTACGCATATTGCTTTGCGGTCCCTGGTTTGCGAATGCGCTTCACGATGATAGGCTTTCCAACCGAGAGGAAATTTGTCAGGTGCTTGTCGCAGGTGTAGGTGTGTTGCTCGAGCCTAAACTGAACGCGGCCGGCACACCTGTAGCGAAGTGTCATGTTCTTTTTGTGAATCGCGTCAGATAGGAACGCGCACTTTTTCTCATCGAGATCTGGATCTTCCTCAAACACGTCCTCGTCTTCCAGCTCCAGAACAACCGAACTTGGCTCATACAAATCGGTTTTGTCCTCTGCGCCAGACCACATCTCATCACTCTCGTCGATCATGCCTGATTTTTTAGACAACTCACCGAGCCTATAATTTTTTTCTTTACGCATCTTAGTTAACGTACCTTTGCGTCTGAATATGCTGAATCAAATTCCTAATCTCTTGTAGCCGTTCTTTTTTCTCTGGAATCTCGCGAATTCTGTCGATTTCTTGATTGGTCCTGTTTTTGCGCCGTATGCTCTCAAGCTCTTCTTTGAACGCTGGTAGCATGATGTTTCGAGAGGGTGACGCAATGAACTCTGGCATGCTTTTGATGCTCTCTTCCAGCTCCGCAATATCCCGCAGCACGTCTTGCTCGGTGCGGTCTGGTTTTGGAGCCGCCGCAACAGCAACCACCACGGCAGGCTTTGGCATGGCTTTTTGCTGCTGCACAGCCGCTTCTTTTTGCGCCCTGGCCTGGTCCATCCACTCCTCGAACCACTCTGCCTTGTCGCAAAGCGATTTGAGCGAGATACAGGCCCCGCTTCTCACGTAGTATGGCTTTCTCGCCTCGACGTAGATCGCAAAGTCTTTGATGTGGTCCAGCAGCTCGTCAAACGAGCCGATTTTGTGGGCTTTGTAGTAGCCTGCAATGAGTTTCCGAAACGAGGCTTCAAGGCTTTCCGCAAGCACAAACCCATGGGGCGCCATCTCGTCTTTGATGCTGCCAAGGCCGATCACGGTAGGGGAGTGCTTTTTGAGCACATGCAGGATTTCGTACAGCCGCCTCCGGTTGTCATCCCAGATTTCTTGACCAGAATTTATGCTTTTCTGGTGCGGCAAAGAATCCGCCTCGCGTACGTGCGTAGTATATAACTTAACTACATTCCCCTGAGATATATTTTTAGATAAGTGAAACGGGGGGCTCATGGTGAGCCTTTTTTGCATGGGGGTAGGCTCATGGTGAGCCATTTCAGAAACCGGCTCTTCATCAAAATGGCTCATGGTGAGCTCTTTTTGTTCTTCACTGTAAAAATGGCTCATGGTGAGCTCTTTTTGCAACTCTGGCTCATCAAAATGGCTCATGGTGAGCTCTTTTTGCAGATCGGCCTGCTGCTTTTGGGCCAAGACCAGCTGCTGCAGGTATTCCATGTCCACCCTGATGCGCGGGCTTAGGTTTGCCTTGGTAGACCGGTCTTGTCTTTTGGTCAAGCAGATGAATCGCTTTTCAACAAGGAAGCCAATACAGCGTTTAGTTGTGGCATAGGAGAGGCCAGTTTTTTGGGCGATCGTTTTTGCAGAGACCTTTTGCGAACAACCTCCATCTGGGTCGTCAAACGAGCAAAAGGCGATCGCCAGCAGCACAAGGCGTGGGCTGGGTGGCAGAACTTCAGGGTTATCGATTTGGAAAATAAGGCTAGTGGCGCGCAAGGACATGTCCGGCTCCTTTGGTTACGTTTCTTGTTGTTGAGATTTTTAAATCACAGAAGTGAGGGAGGAATAATTGAAAAAAATAATTTAATTGGTTTTGGTAAAATATGCAGGGTGCTGCTGTGGATTTTTCTTGACAAAAATCAATAAAAACGGGCAAAATCGCCCCGTGAGGTAGGTATTGAAAATTGCTGAGAATATACGTTTTGTTAAATTGGCATTTTTTGCACAGTAAGTGCATTTTGAGCGGATAGAATCCACTTTGGTCATGGCCAGGATAATGTATATAAGAATTTAGGCAGTAGCCTGTTGCGGTCATGCTCCAAAGCTTAGTCTCTTGGAAAATTCTTGTCAACATTTTGTTCTTAAATCCAGTGTGCCCGACGCTAGCACTTGTCAAAAAACATTTCAATGTAAGAAAAGTGTGAAAAAAGTTGACATGTAGGCAGATGTGGGTAAAATTGGGCTTCCAAATAGCAGAAAGCTATGTTGGGGTCATAAGAGCCATCCCTTGTAAGGCCGGAATCAAGGGATTCCCCGGTAATGTCTTTATTGATGTTGCCGGGGAATTGTTTTTTGGGGCACAATAGCTAATTATGCGAACAAGGAAATACTCGCGTTCAACAACAAACAAGCAAGCAGTAAGGCTATTTCTAGCCAGAAAAAGGCTGGGCATAACTCAAAAGGCACTGGCCTTTAAAGCAGGGATCAATCAGCCCTACATTGGAAACCTTGAGAATGGGAAAAGGAGATGGGAACGCGTAGGAAGAGACATTTTAGCCAAGCTTCTTTATGCCCTTGAAGTAAGCAAGCAGGACATAGAGGGTGAGGAGTCTTTTTTAGATTCCATTTCTCCTGAGGCAGTCGTTGAGTTTGCCGAAGGTGTTATGCCCAGGAAGATGATTGTCGTCGGCAGTGAAAGGTATTACTTGTTACGAAGCTTCTTGCGCAGATTTAGCATCGATAGCAAGTTGTGGGCAAAGCTACAGGATACAGATCCGGCTGTCTTCGGAGTCAAGGAGATAGATGGGCATGATTACATCCGCCTGTCCTTTATGAACGATTTGCTTTCAGGCTACCTTCGGATGGTTAGGCTTCAAAAGAGCAAATTTCTCGAGCAAGATCTGCTCAAGGAGCCAGACGTTTAATTATTGGAATGATAAACCAGCATTTCATTCTCAAAAACCAAAAATTAAAACATTGAAACCAAATGAAAAAATGCATTCTTTCAAAAAGAGATTGCTGAACAAATGTTCATTTGGTATGTGTTGTATATGTCCCCCGTAGCAAAAATAACAAATCCCATCCGTGACCAGTGGATAGGGATCCTTACCAAGGTGGGGTTTCCTCTGGCTTTCACCATTTTTTTCCTCTACTGGTTTTTTATCAATTTCTTTCCCAATTACGACAAGCAGCTTCGCGATGAGGCTGCCAACTGCCAAAAGGTGATGCACTCGCTCGATACCTCAGTTGTTAAGATTCTAGACAAAGTAAACGAGTGCAAGAAAGGCGATGTCAAATGAAGAAACTTTTACTTGGCGCGGTGCTGTGCCTATGTTCTTGTGCTGGCGTTACACAACGCAACGAATTCGTCACTACCCAGCTTGATAAGCTGCGTTCTTACCGTGAGTGGGAGGTGGGTGCAAAGCAGACCATGCCAGATACCTGCAAGCCTGCCTTCCTGGAGCAGAGAAAGCGGCTCACAGAGATTATTCATGACCAGGGTCTATTCATTCTAGGCCATGATCAGGAGAAGAAGCCATGAACGTCGTAGACGCAATCATCGCCATTTTTCTCAAGCTGCAGCAGCAAATCATCTCGGTTTATCAGGCCAGAATTGAGCTTGAGATCCTACTCGATGAGTATGCAAAGGAACTAAGCGACCTGATCAAAGAAAAAACATAATATTTTCCTTGCTAAGGCGGATCACTTTTGTTATTGGTGAAATATGAGCGAAAAAAGCAAGAACAAGCCTGAAACGATTGATCAAAACCTACATTTACCTACATCCTATGAAGGTGATCATAACTTTGCGCTGGACTCGTCCATTTTGCGGGAGAATGCTTTCTATCGGTTTTATAAGCATCTTGGTGAGAAAGAGGTTGGCAAAAACACGGGGCCGGTTGTTGAGTGGGCCATGAGACCCTGGTCTAAGGTCAAGCCTGATGAATCTGGCTGGGCGGAGTGGTGTGCGGCTGCTGTCTGCACAGCTTATTTAGAAGCTGGGTCTTCCCAAATCAAAGACCTCGCTTCGACCAATGCAAACACGTTATGGCAGCGCCTTGTAAAAAGAGGGCAGGCATTCTCCTTGTCGGAGTCTTCTATCCCAGCGCTAGGGGATTTAGTCTTCTTTGAGCGCAATGGCAAGGTCTACCATGTGGGGCTTGTCAAAGAATATGACCCAAAAACGAAGCAGCTTATTACCTTGGAGGGAAATGCCCATGATGCAGTTAGGATCTGTGTCAGAACCACATTCCACGGATTTGCGCACGTCACCCAGTAGGCACGTCCTTTCTGTGGCTGAGCTTGTAAGGTATTTGAGGCTTCAGCGTGGCTGGACCCAGGCAAGCCTTGCAAGCAAACTTGGGATTAATTGCAGAACAGTCCAGTACATAGAAGGTGGAAAAACAAAAATACCTAGCATCAGAACCATTGCACGTTTATCCATTTTGTTTGGTGTAGACATATGGAGGTTGATATCAGATGATGAATAATGCACTTCTGTACAAAGAAAAAACTGGCCGTCCGAAGAAGATGGACACCTGCATAGACCTGAATTTTTTCTCGCAGCTTGGAAAATCCAACCTGGCAGACAGAGCTCTTTCTTGTGCAAAAGCAAACATGGACCCAATAGCAGCATACCGGGTCAATGGATCCATGCAGCTCAAAGATTGCTATGTCCCACAAGAGGCATTTCAGCGACTCATGAAAAACAAGCAAGTCTGTTTCTATGGCGCTCCACAACCTGGGGATTTGGTCTTTTTCAACCACAACGCGCTGATTGCCAAAGTGAAGATGGTTGATCATTTCGATCCAGATCTAAAACAGCTCTTTGTTGTAGGGGTGAATGGGCCAGAAAAAGTAAATTCCTGGTATTGCTTTGCTAAGGTTATTAAATAATTAATAAAAATGAATGTTTTTCTGTAAAACAAAAGTGAACGATGATGGCTGAACGATTGAAGTCCAAAAAAAGAACGACTCCACAAGCCGTTGAGAAAGTAGAACAGCGGTCCAAGGTCATCCATTTGCGCTTGCAAGGATACTCGTTTTCCGAGATAGCCTCTTCTACAGGAATCTCTAAAACCAGGGCCTACCAAATTGTGCAAGAATACATCCAGGAGTACAGAAAGGACCACGCCGAATCAATAGAGCAAATGGTGGAACTCGATTCGCAGCGCATGGACAATTTGATGAGGGCTCTCTGGACGCGATTTGATGATGGAGAGACACCGGCAGCGGGATTGATTTTGAAGCTTCTGGAACGCAGAGCCAAGATGCTTGGATTTGATGCACCAGAGAAAAAGACCATCGATGCATCTTACAAGGCCTACGTTGGATTTAATCCGGACGAATGGCCGGAGTAAGGAAACTGCATGTCAGAACGATACGTTGTTTTTAAACCCAACAACTGGCAGCTGGAGGTTCTGCGAGATCAGTCGCCTATCGTTTTGCTGCACGGAACTGCAGGGAGCGGAAAATCACGCGCTGCAGGTGAGAAGGCGCACGCTTTTGCATTGCGGTATCCAAAGAGCAGCATCCTTTTCCTGCGCAAAACCGAGAGCTCACTTCGCAACACCATGCTGGTTCCTTTTGAGACGCAGGTGCTCGGCGGTTCCAATCTTGTGCAGCACATCCAGCACAAGCGGTGCTATTTCTACCACAACGGATCGGTCATCTTCTACGGTGGTATGGCCAACCAAAAAGAGCGGGAAAAAATCCGCGGTATCGGACTCGAGGGTGGTCTGGATTTTGTTTGGATAGACGAGGCCAATGCACTAACCAAGGAGGATTTAAACGAGGTGCTTGCTCGTATGCGTGGACGTGCTGCCCCCTGGAATCAGATCCTACTTAGCACAAACCCAGACTCTCCCGCGCACTGGATCTACCAGGAGTACGTGCTTGGTGGCAAGGCGTCCTGCTATTACAGCTCCTACAAGGACAACACTTATAACCCAGCAAGCTACGAGGGCACGCTCAGCATGCTCACAGGTATCCAGCTTTTGCGACTCAAAGAAGGCAAGTGGGTGCAAACCGAGGGAGCGGTATACGAAGAGTTTGATAGAAACGTGCATATCATCGACTCGTTTGCGCTGCCTCCGCAGTGGAGACGCATTCGCACCATCGACTTTGGATATAAAAACCCATTTGTGTGCCAGTGGTGGGCGCTAGATAGCGACAACCGCATGTATCTGTACAGGGAGCTATACCGCACGCACGAGCTTGTTGAGGACATGGCTCGGCTTATCACCAAGCTCAGCCAAGGCGAGAAAATAGAGGCAACGATTACCGACCACGATGCTGAAGACCGTGCAACATTGGAGCGGTATGGAATTTACTCCATTCCTGCCTTCAAAGACGTGTCTCCTGGTATTCAGGCGGTGCAGCAGAGGCTGCGTGTGCAAGGGGATGGCAAACCCAGGATATATGTGTTTGCTGATGCACTTACAAACGCAGACACGTCTCTTGTGACAGCAAAAAAGGTATATTCTACAGAGCAGGAGTTTGGAGCGTACATCTATGCCAAGCCAAAAGAAGGCAGACCGCCAAACGAGGATCCGGTCAAAGAAAACGACCACGGCATGGACGCCATGAGGTACGCGGTAGCCTACGTTGATAAAATTGACGGCATTGGTAGAATGCCCGACAAGAAAGACATTATTAGCTTGGAGAAGACGCTTCGGGAGGCTTACTACAATCCGAAACCAGGTTATTTCTAACTTTTTTCTGTGAATTTCGTCTTTTTTTGTGCATAGCTTTGCGGTATGGCCAAAAAATCAGCCTTGAAGACAGCAGCCAATATCAGGCATGACAAGCTGCAGCCTTTCGATTTTTTGCAAAAACAAGAGATTTTCCCGTCTGCCCCACATTCTGGTTGGACAATCGAGCAGATTCTTTCCGCCATTGATTCCCATGACCAGGGCAATTTCCAGTTCAGCGAACTTTTGTACCATGCGATGACCAAGCAGGCCCGCATTGGCGCTGCGCTTGATAAGCGAGCTCATTTTATCCGCAATTTCCCATTCCATCTTGAGCTTGACAAAGATGCTCCCATCCGCATCAACAAGATGGCCAAGGAATGGGAAAAAAATTACGCATGCACATTGTCAGATGACACGCTGTCTGAGATTATTCGCCGTACGGTGATGTTTGGATTTTGCATTGCTCGCCACTCCTACAAGGTAGAGTTTGATCAAATTGTGCCTGTGGTCGATGTGTGGTCTCAATCGAGCTGCTATTACAACCAGATGGACCGCAGGTTTTACGTCTCTTCGAAACAAGGGGAGATGCTGAAAGTAGAGGGCGACCCGTGGATCGTGTTCTCCACGGGTGGCATGCGTCCATGGTTAAACGGCGCAATCAGGAAGCTTGCTTTCCCATTCTTCATGCTTATCAACGCGCAGTACAGATGGACGGAGTTCAACGACGTTGAGGCAGAGGCATTCAAATATATCACCGGTCCTGTGCAGACAAGAACTCAGGATGAGGCAGGAAAGCTTGTAAGCAAAATGTCGCTTATTAGAGCAGGAGACACTGTATTTATGCCCGAGGGCTACGATTTCAAGTTGCTAGCGTCACAGGGCAGGGGAAGTGTACACAAGACGTTTTCTGACCTCATTGACCAGTGCAACAAAGACATCTCCATTGTTTTGCTTGGAAACAACCTGGTGCAAGAGATTTCCGGAGGCTCTCATGCAGCAGCCACGGCAGCCTTTGATGGTTTGTACGATCTTGCCAAAGCTGACGCTTCGATGCTTCATCCGCTGTACTCGGATACTTCTCGGCTATGGATAGAGAAAAATTTTACGCCAGAGCGGTATGGTGAGATTTCTCTCACACAATTTAAGCCAAGACCCGTTTGGGACGTAAGAAAGCCAGACGACCAAAAAGAGATTGCGCTTACAGCCGCAAGCTATTCTGCTTCATTCTCGCAGTTTCTGCAAAGTGCTGGACCAGAAGTCATTCAGTCTCTTCCCATAGACTGGGTGGAGCAAGCAAAACGCTGTGGAATTGCCATGAAACAAGAAAATATCTCCTCAAAGGTGACTCAAAATGAGTAGCAAACATACAGACATTTTTGGAATTGAACCATTAAAGCTGGGTGGAAATGGCTCCTCTTCCAGTGGACCTAGCAATGTGCAATTGGCGTTACTCTCGGACCCATTATCCAACAATACTGCTTGGTATCCAAGTCAGTTTATCTCTATTGATTCATCAAACAAATCATATAGCACAAATTCTTGGAACAATTTGGCTTCATATACGCCTTCCTCTGCTTCTGAGGTGCTAAGTCGCTTCACGGTAAAATTAAGCGCTCCGGTGTTTGCAGCAGCGAATATCTCTATTTGGGTAAAGCCACTTGCAGGATTCGAAGCAGATACAGGAATAGTGATTGCTCTCAATGTGGGAGATATATTCGGCCAAAATTTGACAGACACGATTACGTTGAATGCTGGTGATGAAATAAAGTTTACCACTGACTATTATATATTTGCTCAGTCGGTGGTTATTTACGCAACAAGACAATAAGGAGAAAACATGGCTCGTATCAAAACCGCAGTAGATGGACCTCTTATCGCGAAGGCCCAGCTAGACCCAATAGAAACTGCTCCAGCCCTTGGAAAAGGGCAGCCTCTACGTGTAACAACGTGGCCAGCGGAGAAAACAAGTGATGTTTATTTGGTTAAAACTTGTCCTGATGGAGAGGTTCCTGACTTTGTCGTCGGAAATATCGCTATATCTGCCGCTAGCCCTGGAGATATTATGTACGCCTCTTATCCATCTGCGCCTGCACTGCTGGGCGCTGCTGTGAAAAAAGGTGATTTTCTGGTGGTCAAAAGCGGAAAATTTATCAAAGCCTTGGCAAAAAATACCTGTGTGGGATGCGCCTCTGTGGATGGGGCTTCCGGTGATTTGATCTCTATCTTGCCAGCACCAGTCACAGCATAAAAAACATTTCCCGAAAATAAATCTGCAAATTTCGTGTTTTCATGTTGTACCTCTTGATGCGTGAGCATTGAGAACCAAGCAGTAGAGATACCCATGCCTCGTATTGGAGCGGAGCTCCCTACGGAGGTACGTATTTTCTCATGGGGACTCAATCCGACCAAGAATGGGCCTGTCTACCTCACCAAAGCGGGCGCAAGCAAAATCATCGAGGAGTACCAAAAAGACGGTCACGCCTTGGTATTTGACAAAGACCACCTGATGCTAAATCCATTTTCCTCGGCGGAAGATAGAGAAACACAGGGGTGTTATAAGCTCGCAATCAAAGAAGATGGACTTTGGCTGACCGATATCAGGTGGGTGCCCGATGCGGAACAAAAAATCCGCGATGGCAAATTGCTTTACCTTAGTCCTTATATTTTGAAAACGGCACGAACAAATATCATCACAAAACTGATCAACACAGCTTTGACGAATTTGCCGGTGATGAAGGGAATCCGGCCCCTTCTTCCATCGGCGCTTTCTTATACAGGAATCGGCATGGACGAGACACTGAGAACCAAGGTGCAACCCTTAAAACAGATGTTGAGTGCAGGCGGAATTCTGATGAATGCATGCCAGATGGCGGTAGAGGGTAGTTATGACGCTCCCATGAAAGATCTGGCCCAGAAAATCAACACCATGCTTCCTGAATGGATTGAAGCAGCACACGAGCTTTTAGAACAGCTGGATCCAGAAGGACAGACACTACCTGAAGAAACCAAGGAGATGAAAATGAGCGTTACAGCAGTAGATGTTGCTCCAGAGGCAGCACCAGCGCCTGCCCCTGTGCAGGAACCAGTAGCCGAAGCCCCTAGTGAGTCCTCTGCGATGGACAAGCTTTATGCGCTTTGCAAAGAGCTCACTGGCAAAGAAGACGTGGATGAGATTCGCGGAATCCTGCGAGCAATGAAGCACAACCAGAAAGTGGTCGAAGAGCAGCTATCGATGGCGGGCAAAAAAATCGTCTCAGTCACCGTTGACAAAGCAGTGGCATCTGGGCTGATTCGTCCCGCCGAAAAAGAGATGTTTTTGAGTATGTCGCACAAGGAGCTCGATGCTTACATGCTTTCCGCAAAGCCCATTGTCAGCTTTGATTCAGTAGAGCAGGCAAATAGCAAAGTGGAGCACTTGCAACAAGGGAACGCTCCCATGAATGCAGATCACCAGGAAATGATTGCAAGAATTTTCAAGAGAGCAACAGAGATTAAGTAAGAGGAGATAGCAGATGAGTTTTGCAACAAATGAGATGATTTCTAAGTGGAATGGATTTCCAATCAGAACGACCCACGCAAAAAGCCTGGCCGCTGGACAAAAGGTGTTCAAAGGTGCGTTGGCGTTTATGGTAGGTGGCGATGTTTATCGCGCTTCCACATTTTCCACCTCGCCGTTGTCTTCCGCTATTTTGACAGTGACGGGTGCAGATGCCAACGGCGGCGTAATGGTTTACGCAACGCAGGCCAACGTTCGTTACACTCAAATCACTGGCGGTGCTAACAAAACGCTCGGCGTTTCTGTCGCTTATGGTGCAAGCACGGTGGATGTGACCGTGCAGCTTGCAACCAACGGTGGTGGTACTTCCACCTCAACTGCCGCGGATGTTGTTGGGGCGATTACCGGGCATGCTGTTGCAGGAGAGTTTTTGAAAGCTGGTGCTACCGGAACCGGATTGGGCGTGGCCTTGGCACTTGTTTCTGTTACTGCCCTCAAACACGTCTGCCTGCTTGGTGTTGCTGAAGAGACCTATGACAACCTGGCTGGGGTGTCAGCTTTGACTGTGAATATGCGATTTACCAAGGGAATTGTCGATCTCGCTGGCCTTGCAAGCGATGCGCCTAGCGCAGCCATGATCGACTCGCAGGTTGCAATCGTTGATGACATCACTGTTCGTGCAACGGTCAACCCGCTGGACATGACCGTCCGACTCGCAGATGTCGAAGTCGACGGAACGCTGCGCTGTGAACTTTTTTAGTGAAAGGAATTGAAAGAAAATGTCAGGTGCTTTTACAAACGTAGGCCGTAATCCAGAGGTGCTGATTACCCTCATCAACCAACAGTTCAACACTGCGCCTCCACAGGTAGAGACGAAGTTTGACAAAGTGGCACTTGTTGACTCTACCAGTATGGGATTGATTGAATTCTACCCCATGGAGGTTGCAACTAGCAAAGAGGAAGAAAAAGGGCCGATGGAAGAGCGTAATTTTACTGACGCAGAAGTCGTTACTTTTCAATGCAATGCTGGTCGTATTGATGGCGGCAGAAAGAGGATTCCAATTGGAGAAATTTACGATCCATATAGATTGGTGCAAAGCTATGCGCCGGAGATTGTAAATCAAGCAGCCAAAATTTGGGACCGTAAGCTTGCGGATTTGATCAATGCCAACGGCTTAGCTCAGGATGGTCTTTCTTTCTTCAACACAGCGCATCTGGCAAATCCTGCTGATAAGAAGAAAGTCACCTTCTCCAACGACCTCAATGCGGCTCCGGATGAAGCTGGTTTTCTTGCTGCTTTTAACGCAATGCAGCAAATTCCAGGATATGACGGAACCCGCATAAACGTGGATATGGGAAGGCCCATCGTGCTAGTTCCCAATATCGTGATGAAAAACGCCTTCGATAAAATTTTGAATGCGGGTCTTGTTGCAAGGCAAATTGCTGGTGCTGCTGCTTCTGAAACTACCCACCTTGTAGATGCGGCTGAAGTAGTAATGATGCCAGAGCTGTTCAACCCTGCAGATGCTGCTTCTTCACGTCGCTGGTACTTGGTCAATCGCACGCATAGCTCGAGAAGGGCGTTTATCGTGCGCAACCCGATAAAACCACAGTTCGTTATAACTGGAATGAATGACTGGTATAGACACAGCCACAGTGCGCGCGTTTTCTATTATGAAACATTTGGCGGTGTTGGATACGCGATGCCACAGCTTTCCATTCGGTGCACGTTCTAAGGAGAAGAGGAGAGAACCATGTTAGTTCAAAAAACTCTAAATATGGCGAGTGCCACTGGGTACGTTGTCCCTTTGAGCCCAACGGGACTACCAGCTGTTGCGTTTGGTAGCGTGCAGCTCCGTGCTGGCGTTGCGTGCTATGTCAAAACCGTATCGTACAGCGCAATCGACCCTGCTCCTTCTGCTCCGGTTGCAACGCCAGCTCCTCTTTCTGGTTCTACTTCCGACTACTACCACATGGCTGCCGGTGAAACCATCCGTATTGGATATGAGGCCCCGATGGGAGCTGTGAAGTTTCAGAACATCGTGGAAACCGCATACACCGACACCATTCAGTACCTGGTTGTGTGGTCTGAAGGCGCTGGCGACCTGGTCATTAACGCCCACTAACAGGAGTGCATCATGGCATCGTATCCTGCAGAACGTATCGCATTCACGCCTTATACATCGGTGCCATCCATTCTGGACACCTCTACGGCTATTTCTCTGGCTCTTATGTCGGCGGTGGAGGTGTTTTTTTCTATCAGCGTCGGAACAGGTGACGTTTACCTGCTCAAATGGGTCAACGAAGCAAATTCTGCTAATGGCCGCTGGTATCGGTACCGAAATCCTGTGACTGTTGATTTTGCTTCTCATCCAGACTGGCATGGTACTTGGGTAACAGACTTGAATGCACCCGGTTATTACCAGTTACTGCTTCCTGCTGGAGTTACCGCAACAGAGGCATTTATGCAAGGAATTAGGCTAGGGTAATGGGTCCAGTCTATGCAACCCCTCTTGATATGTGGCAGATGGCGCTCCCACCTGACACGCTTTTCCAGGACCAGGGCATTGAGCCTGGCACTTGGACGAGTCCAGTTAAGTCTGGAACAGGTACGGGCAGCATGGCGGTCGCCTTGGAATCCAATCCAAGATCCGATTTTTCAGTTCTTGTGCGTTGTGTTTCTGGCGGTGAGCTTAATGTCTATGGCCTCATCAATTCTGGAGCTGTTCCAAGGTTTGTTATTTCGCTGGATGCTGGGGTTACTTTCTCGCCACAGCTGACGCCCAAAGATGATGGGTGTCTTGCTTTCCAAAAAGGCGGGTTTACTGTCGAGTTTGAAAACGGGGTGGCTGCACCAAGCTTCAACGTGAATGACGAGTGGACTTTTTCGACTACGGCCTCACCCGATGTGTTGAGGTTTCTGTCTGCAGCGTCACGCTACGTCGATGGGAAGCTCAAAAACACGTATAGCACGCCCCTAACGGAGTGGGGCGATGATTTAAAGCTGATTGTTTGCCAAATTGCGCGTTGGTTCCTAATTTTGAGACGTGGACTCGACAAAGGGCAGGATTTTGAGGTCTACAAGCCCGTCGATGCGTTTTTGTGGCTGGAGGAGACGGGCAAAGGCTACAACCAGGCTGCCGTCAAAGAGAATGGAAGCGGCTTTGTTTTCGCGGATTGGATGGTAGCGAGAGCGCCATTTAGAACAGGATGGAGGTTCTAATGGCTAAATCTTTCTTCAAGGGAAATACGAGAGCATTAAAAAAGCTAATCAAAAAGTTGGAATCACTCGAGTCTGTGGCTGAAAAAGCAGCGGAGCGCGCTGTTCCAACGATTGAAAGATTGATTGAGCGGGAATTTGAATATACGAGGTCGCCGTATGGTAGGAAATGGGCACCTCTTAAAAAGGATACCGGCCGGCCTCCTCTTGCTGGGCTGAAAGACTATTTTATCGTTCTCAATCATAAAAACATAGTCCATGTGGGTCACGAGAAGCCTTATGCCAAATTTCATCAAACCGGCACAAGGTTCATGAAGGCCCGTAAAATGTTGCCTGAAAATGATATCAAGAAGAGCAAGACCTGGACGAATAAAATAAACAGCACCCTTAAAAAACTCGTCAAAGATATTCTTGTGAGAGGATCTGCCTAATGCTGTTCGAGATCTTCAATCAGATGAAAAAGCACACGTCTCTGTACGGCCAGACCTCGTTTTCGTGCGTGCCTCAGTATTTTGGCAAAGACACCATGGATAGACTGTCTTCGTATCCTCGCGTGATTTGGATGCCGAGCTCGGATGAGTACGCAGATCCTTTTCGTGCAGCAAGCCCAATCATTATTCATGGCAAGCATTTTCAGCAAGAAGATATTTTCAGCAAAATAAGCGGATGTGATTTGTATCTGTACCACAAAGACTATCCAGAGATGGAACAGCTGATCAATGACCTCATGAACGCGCTGTACGATACTTGTTACGCGCTTGGCACGTCTGCAAATATTGGTTCCTTGCAAATAGGTTCAGGTCGCTGGATCAACAAAGAAGACGTGAGCTTAGACTCCGTTGGTTACGTGCAATCCATCTATGTCTACGTCCCCATTTACCGCTTAAAACCAGCAGCAATTTTAGAAAACACAACCGTAACGATTACATAAAGGAATACTATGGCCCTCTTACTACCTGGAATTCAAGTTATCTTCCGAAGAAGCTCAACGCCTCCCAATCCGCAGGATTTGGCAGGCATCCCGTGTGTAATCGGGCCTTCTTCTTCTGGAACAGCAAACACACTGACCACGCTGACCACGCTGGCAGATCTGGCGCCCTTTGGGCATGGTCCTGGCGTGGAGCATGCAGCAGAGATTTTAAACGTTGCCGGGGGGCCGGTGTATTTTGTCCGGCCAAACACCACAACGCCAAGCACGCTGAGCTCGGTTACCAAGACGCTGGGAAACCCTGTTGGTACGCCAGTCACAGCCTTTGGCTCGGTGCTGGTGCCTGGTGGAACCGCAACAGGCGATGTTCTTGTAACAGTCAAGCAAGCCGCAGTCACGCTTCAGGTGCTTAACCCTGGCGTAGTGACCGCTGCAACCACGGTGAACGTGACGGGTACGGCGATTGTTGTGACGCTGAAACACGACGGCACAAACATCACCGAGACTGGTACGGGTCTTGCTGCGGCCATCAACGGAAGCGTGCCAGCCTTTGCCTTGGTTGGAGCTGCTGCACAAGGCGGTGGCGCTGGTACCGCGGGCGCGCTGGCAACGGCTGCACTGGACGATGGCGCGATCAACTTCACTGCGCTGCAAGCAGGCGTCTCGTTTGAAATCCTGTGGTCTGGTGTCAATACAGCGTTTGCGACGGCATATAACGTAGGTCTTAAAAAAGTGACGGTCACACTTGCCACCGATGCAAACGGTCGGCCTACGACTACGGCTACACAGGCATTGACACTGGCCGGTGGTCTTAACAACCTCGCCTCCGCCAACCCTGGCGTGTTCACTGCGACTGCGGTGGCTGCTGGTGGAAAGTTGCTGGCCGCAAAAGCACTCACTGCGTTGCCATTTGGTTCAAATGGTACCGCTTCGGTCGCTGGTACGCCTGCAGACCAGTATAACTTCATTGTCCAGGTGGTCCGCGCAGGTACCGTGGGAAGCGCTTCTCCAGTGGGAATCCAGTGGAGCTGTGACGGCCTGGTGTACACAAGCGAGGTGCTGGTACCAAACAGCGGCATTGTGCTGCTCAAAGACCAGTTTATCGACACGGGCGTGACAATCACGCTCACAGGCACATTTGATGTGGGCGATAAATTTACCTTTACAAGCTCGCTGCCCACCACAGGAACGACGGATTACCTGACGGCAATTGATGCAGCGATTGCGGACACGAGCAAAAAATTTGGCTACATCACACTCTCTGGAAGTGTAAACCGCTCGTTTGCGACCAGCATCGACTCTCGTCTTCAGGCTGCACTGCAAGACCGCTTTTTATACTCTCTTTTAAATACGAGAGAACAGGGAGAAGGGGTTCCTGGAGAGACGGAAGACCAGTGGATGACGTCGATAAGTGTTGATTTTGCTGGATACCAGTCTCAAAAAGGCGTGCTACCTATTTGTGCAGGCCCTGTCTCGCATTTATCTACCTATACAGGCCGCACGTTTAAGCGTCCTGCGGTGTTTATCGCAAGCGCAAGAAACAGCAGCATCCCAGTGCACGAGGATCTCGGAAAAACCGACTCAGGAACGCTTAGAAACGTCCTTGGGATTTACCACGACGAGAGTAAGAAGTATGGTTTAGAGCCACAGCGCTTTATCACCACAAGAACATTCTCGGACCGCCCTGGAGAGTTTTACTTCACGAGCTCTCCAACCATGTCGGATCCATCCGATACTGCGTACACGCTGCTGCAATATACAAAGGTGGCACTGTCAGTAGGACGGATTGCAAAAGAGACGGCTTTCCCGCTGATCAACGATTCTTTACAGCCTCTTGCTTCTCCAGATAGCACGGGTGCGCCTGCAGGAGCGCTGGCGTTCTCGGAAGCAAAAAACATCGAGGATTTTATCTCGGCGGCGGTAAAGGGGTTTTTGTTTAAGATAAAAACAGATGGAAAAGTCTCGGCCTCCCTGCAAGATAAGTATGTGACTGTGCTTAGAAACTACAGCTATTCGGCAACGCGTGAGCTGCGGATGGAGATCACGGTTACACCGCTTGGCTTAACAAGAACAATCACCATTGGAATCAACTTAAACATCCCTGCATAACGGAGAGAAAAAATGCTTACACCAGTTTCTATCAACGGACTTACCAACGACCACTCGAGTGTGCGCCTGAGCTTTCTCGGCGGCAGACTCATGTTTAGTCACCTCAAAGCCATCTCGTATGATGACTCTTTGACCCCAGCCGAGGGCATGGGTACACACCCAATCCCACTACCAACGGGCCTTGGAGCGTACAAAGCAAACGGAAGCCTCACGGTTTACAAAGATGCATGGGATGAGCTCATTACCAAATTGCCCAATGGATATGGTGCTCTTGTATTTCCAATCACAGTGTCGTACATCCGGGGCAACGTGCCTACTGTACATACGCTTGTGGATTGCAGGATTGTAAACCCAAAAGACTCGTCTTCGCAGGGGCAGGGTAGTTTGGAAGTCGAGCTGGGCCTTTATGTGCGGTACATCCTGCGGAATGGAAAATGTCTTGCACCACTGGATGCGGACATTGTGCCAGTCGCTGTGACATTCTAGAAGTTTTTTGTTGGAGGAAAAAATGGAAAAGAAGACCTTTGAGCTACCAGAACCAATCACCTTTACGTCTCATGCGATACCTGGAACACCCACCCAGGTAACGTTTAAGACGCTCACAATACGCCCCTTTGAGAAAGAGGAGTTTTTTTCTCACTGGGACAAGCGCATGAAATTTGAAATTGCATCTCAAAATGATGACAACTCTATCGATTTATACGACACAGGGGACGAAGAAATCATCGGCCTTTTCGAGATAGAGACGCCTGGTTTCATTCGCGATCTCTTGGAGATAAAGCCCGCACTATGTGAGTCACTTACTAAATACCTTTACCTAGAAGCTGGATTTCTTTGCAACGTGACCCATGCAAAAGACTACGAGATCCCAGCAGAGACGATGCAGAAATACAACGGTCGTTTGCTTCCATTGGACGTGGATGGAAAGGTATTTCTGTTTCAGAAACTGGGACGCATAGCATATAAATTGCTCCAGAAAGAAAAATTAAAAAGTGGATTTATATTTTCAAGAACCTTCGCCAAATGGGTTAAATCTCAAATCATTACAGAGCAACAAGAGGATCTAGTATCGCTTTGCGATAAAAAGCCAATTCTCTACTTTATGATAGGGAAAATCCTCTTTGAGGAGACCGGAATTCAGCTAAATGAGTTTGCGGGAAAAGCATAGGCCGCTTTCAGCAGACAGCCGGGCTAGACGGCAAGCAGGCAAACCTGTATGAGGCGGCCGAGACACTTTGTGCTTTTTATCACGGCAAGGGTTGGAGAAAGAAACTGGATGAGGATGGCGTTGCGGGCGCGCTTCTTGTGGCCCGCGGGCTGTTTGAGTTGAGCGCGTGGGTGGAGGCTCATAGGAAAAAACCATGAGTGTGGATCAAAAATCGGATTCAGGGCAGACATTAAAATGGTCACTGCAGTTTGATGTCGCTGGCAGAGCTGCGCTAAAGCAGGCAAACAGCTTGCTCCAGGATTTATCCACCAAAATATCAGAGGCAAGCACCAAAACATCGAAAGCCTCGGGAGTGATGAAAAATGCATTCTCCGGTGGAATCTCTGGTGGTGGTGGCATTCTTGGCTCAGTAGGCAACTTGAAAAATGCGCTCTCTGGGGTGCAAATAAGTGGCCTCTCGGCAGTGGGCTCGCTTGGTCGCATGGCGGGCATGGCGGGCCCTGTCGGGGTTGTTGCTGCGGCTGTGGTGGGCCTTGGTGTTGGGATCAAAAAGGCCTACGATGGAATCGATGAGATTACTGAGCGGGCCATTGAAGGCTTCTCCATGCGTACGAGCATCATGCGCTCGTATTCGACCATTTTGGGGAGTGCTCAGCAGGCCCAGGAGCGTTTTAACAAGGTCTCTGACCTGGGTCTGCGCACAGAGTTTACAAGAGAGCAGATACAGAAAATTGACACGCAAATGACAGTGGCACAGTTTCGCGGGCAAGATGCGGACAAGATACTGCTTACAATTGCTGACCTCGTATCAGTGCTGCCAGAGAATCAGCGAACTAGAAAAATCGATCAGATAGGACTTGCATTTTCTAAAATCAAAGGGAAAGGAATTATCCAAGGCGAACAGATGCGGCAGCTGTCGCATTTCATGAACATGGGCATGCTCAAAGAGGAGATTGCCAAATCTGTCGGGAAAAAACCAGCAGACGTAGATCAGCTGATACACGACAAAAAGATCAGCTCCGATGTGGCGATTGCAGCCATACAACGGACTACCCTAAGACAACTTAATACTTCAAAATTAGGCGAGTTTTCAACAGGTGCGGCAGGATCGATTGCAACAATGCTCTCGAACCGAGAAGAAGCTATACAAAACGCCTTCCTCAACATCGATCCAGAGTCACTACCAGGTTTTAAGAGGTACAAAGATGCCATCGAGGGCGTGACGCAGGCGATGAATCAGTCGACTCAGTCGGGGAAAAACGTCAAGTTTGCGCTGGAAGACATTTCTAACATCGGGATGAGCTTCCGATCGGCTGGAAACTCATTCGTCTCGGGCTTTATTGAGTCATTTGCGGATAGCTACAGAAAAGCGGTGTCTTCACTTGGAGGAGATTCGAAATCCGTTGGAAGCTCGTTTGACATGCTCACCGAGGCGATGAAAAAGGTGGGTACGGTTGTGGGGTATGTGGGGTACGCAGCTGGATTTTTGTCTAGGGGCTTTGAGAAAGTTGGAACCGTAGCTGGGTTTGTCTCGGACATAGTATCTGTAGCATGGGGAGCCATCAAGGATGCTGCAGTGTATGCATCTGGACCTTTGCAAATTATTGGAGAAATTTTAAGTGCACTTGGTAAGGTTGCGGGATTCGTTTGTCAGATGATCAAAGATTTCGTCTCTGTGTTTTATAACATATTTAAGAATATGTTTTTAGGCTTATCTCAGATATTTTATGGCATTGGGAAAATCGTAAGTGGCATTATCAATACAAATTGGTCCGAAATCAAAGAGGGCGCGCTCATTATAGCAAAAGGACGAGGGCCATCCGGTGAAAAAACAAATTTTCAGCAAGCACTCGATAACCTGAAAATAAACCAGGAAAACCGAGATCAAAAGCTAGCAAATGAAGCCGCAGACGCACTAAAACAGAAAGCCCTCCAAGAAAATATTGAACAAAAGAAGATGGAGGCAATGAAAACAAGTGATGCTTCCTCTGGTGGTAGCGGTGGTGGCGGACGCGGATCGAGAGAAAAGGGGGGAATCCCTATCTCGTTTGATTACGCTGGCAGCCTGCCGGTGATAACCAGCGCACAACTTTCGCCTGTGGTGGGGCCTGTTCCTCCAGCCATCGCTTCACCGCAGGCACCTTCTCCTGTGAGAGTAGACACAATCAATATCATCGTCGATGGCGGGTCATCGTCACCAACTGAGATTGCGAATCAAATCTACACAAAACTATCGCAGCAGCTTGCGCGGCTAGGCACTTCTCCAAACGTGAGGGTAATGTAATGGCCGACTACGTCACGATGACACTTCCTTCTTGGATCACAGAGCACAAGCGTTGGGAGAAACCAACTATCGGAGGCATTCAGCTCCCAGGAATTGTGAAACTTTCGAATACAAGCATCAAGCTGCGGGTAGAAGCAAACAAGGGCTCTGGTAATGATGGTGGCGGAAGCCTGATTCGCGGGCTGGAGATACCAAAGTTTAGCTTTGAGCTGACTTTGCTTAGCAGGGAAGATGAAGACACCTGGAATAAAATAGTGCCCACGCTGCTGCCAAGAAAAGACCCGACGCAGCGTGGCACGTTTGCGGTGTACCACCCAAGCCTGGCCAGGTTTCGGATTGTGGCGTGCATTGTAGAGGAGCTAGAAGAGGTGCCACCGGTAGCCGGTGGGCCGCTGGTGGCCAGAATCCACTGCATCGCAGTACTGCCAGTCAAAAAGAACGCAACAAAGAAAATTGGATCTAAATCGGCGGAGAAGGCCGCACAATCTCCACCAGCCATCTCGATTGGTGGCACTGGGAATGCAGGGCCCCAGCGCTTCCCAGGTGTCACACCGCCCTCGCAGAAAGTGCCAATCAAATGAGCGATGTATTCATGCAAGACAGTTCCGGCCTAGAGTATCCAGTGATGGAGGGGGATTTGCTACTCCCTTACCGTGGAAACTGGTCCGCGTGTGTTAGTTTTTCTTCTGCCGAAGCCATCCCAAGCGGACAAGTGACGCTTTCCTGGCTTGGCACAAAGTTTTCGGGGCACGTGCTGCGGGCGGGGGAAAACGAGGGTAGGGTCTCGTGCATGATCGCAGGGGGCACAGGTGGCCTTGCTAAAACTGTCCCGGCCAAGATGTACGACTACAACCTGAAGCTGGATCTGCCTGTCAAAGAGATCCTATCTGCCGTAGGGGAGACACTTTCGGCCAGCTCGACGCAGTCAGTTTTGACGCGGGAGCTTGTAAACTGGATGAGGATGGAGAAAGAGGCGGCCATCCTGCTCAGTCATCTCACAGACCATGTGAAATCTTCATGGCGGGTGCTACAAGATGGCTCGGTGTTTTTGGGAGCGGACACGTGGCAGGACACAGAGACGTTTGACTACACGCTGCTGTTTCAAGACCCGGTGCTGCTGATGGCGCAGTTTGCAGTGAGCGAGGCTACTCTCTTCCCAGGAAAGCGGTTCCCGAAATCTAACGAGTACACCTCGCTCTCGCAGAAAAAAATAGCCTGCGTGCGCTATGCCATCTCACCATCGAGAAGCAGTGTGACGGCTTGGATGGTGGAGGAAGACGGGCTTACCATAGACGACCCGCTGCATGCTGCCATGATTGCCATCACCAAGCAGACCATGCGGGCGGTGGATTATCACAAAAGCTACACCGCCAAGGTGATACTGCAGCGCGATAACGGCACGCTGGACGTCGTGCCAGACGATGTGAGGCTGCCGCCCATGACCAGCGTCCCCATCCGTGTGCCGGTACCAGGCATGAAGGTGATCATTCCGGAAGACGTCAAGGATGCACGCTGCAGTATCGTCTTCGAAGACGGGGACCCCACGCGCTACGCCGCCCACCTCTTTGACGCGGGAGCGGGGGGCGCCAGAATCTCGCGCGTCGGAGATCGAGTGGACTGTGGGAAGCTAAAGTTTACCGCCGTAGCAAATGGGGTTATTACTGGAGAGTATACTCCTCCAGGAGAGGAAGCAAAACCATTTAGCCTTGGAGTAGACATCGAGCTCAAAGGCAAAATCACAACGGGCTGGAAGCGGTTTGAAGTTCCACCCCTGCATGAAAGTGAGAAATAGCCATGACAGGTTACTTCGGTGTCGATACCTCGACGATGATGGGGCAGGGGAAGAATCTATTAG
>JACCDG011456153.1_pt1 | contig 30943 bp, 23 predicted proteins | sample 7442471 | NCBI WGS metagenome assembly JACCDG01 (sample SAMN15323444, study PRJNA562643) | freshwater metagenome | isolation source: river surface water | place: USA:Blue River Watershed | collected 2017-08-17 | reverse complement strand
TCGTGCGCTTGTTGGATAGCGCTTCAGAAACTCATCACAGCCTTTGAGCGTTGCTTTGAAGTCCCGGGCTCTAAATTTCGCTTCGAGCTGTTTGTAGAATGCGTCGGATGCGATTGCGAGAAGCTTTGCAGAGAAGTCGCCTTTTTTCCATTCTGGGACTTCCATGAATGAATGTGCCAGTTGGTGCGTTTGTTTCCAATCTTGGCTCACGATGTACGTATCCAGTACTAAGGTCGCTTGAGGAATCGCGTACTGAGACTTAGGGTGCAGAGTCGAGAATCTCGTCATGCGCTCGATGGCTTTTGGAATCTGCCGTTGCGCATACATCGCTCGGTTAGATTCAAAAACAAAGCTCTCAGTGCTCGTGTCGGCAGAGGCTTTGGTTTTTCCCTGGCTTTCGACGTAGCTCAGGTGAGTGTCGATCCACTCCACCCACTGAGTGAGCAGGGGGTCCATCTCTTTGGACGAGGCTTCATCCAAGGCTTGTGCCTGTAGCTCCTTAGGAATGAGGTTAGACTTTCGAAGGACTTCGTAGCGCGCCCCGATCGCCTTGAGGCTCGCGTCGGCAACCGCTTTGTCCTCTTTCCATCGACCATGCTCGACGACCCAACGATAGTGTTCGGTGGCTCCCGAGTAGTCGTGGATCGTGAACAAAGTCTCGGCCAAATTGTAGTGCACTCGTGGGATGCGGGGGTCTTTTTCTTCGACTATTTTTACAAAAGCTTCGTAGAGCGTCGCTAAACGCTTGCTGTATACCTGCACTTCAGAAGAACCCTTGTTCTTGACGATCATGGCCTGCATTCCCTCGGCCGTATCTAGGATCTGCTTTTGGGCTTTAGGAAATGACTCGAACTCTTTGTGCTTGGCGTAGAGTTTGACCATATCGTGGGCGCAGTTCACCACTTGGTCATAGTGATGCTGATTCAGTTGAAACTCATACGTAAGAATCAGGACATCCAAGCTTTCGGGGCGATCCGACGCTGAGGATAGAACTTGGTTTTTCCATGAAGTCAGGTCAGCTTCGTGACTGTGTGAGCGCAGGAGTTTGGCGTAGCGTAAAAGCATCTTGCCCAGGATCGGCCCTTCCTCAAGATTGCGAAAGTAGGACAGCGCCATGTCGTTGGAGTATTGGGGAAGCTTTTCCTCGTATCCTTCGAAGTAGAACACCGCGGAGTCGAGCAGGGTATTCTCCTTGAGTGCAAGGTCTGAGTTGCTCAGTGACGATGTTTCATCACGGCTCTTGCGGTCATTGTAGAACTTGATCTGGCGTTCTGCGTAGGAGAGCGCTTCAGGGATCTTCTTTAAGTTGTAATGGGCCCAGGCCAACTTATAGAGCGCAAAAGGAAAGTGTGGATCTTCAGGGCGCTTCTCGACCTCCTTGAGAAAGGTAACCGCGCGGGCGTGGTCGTTCGCTTCGATAGCGAACTCTGCGAGCGACATATACGCCGACGTCGACTCATCGGCATTGGGATAGTTATGAACAAGATGAAGGTAGTTCTTGCCGGCTTCGGGTTTCTTCCCCAATTCTTCATAGGCTTTGCCGCGAAGGAAGTAAGCGTGGGGGATCTCTTCGAAGCCGGGATACTTGGCGATCAATCGATCGAGCGACGAAATCGATTGGTTCAGCATCTTGTGATAAGGGGCAAGGTCCAGCGTTTTCTTGCTTCGGTGGGATTTGCTGTGCGCAATCCGAAACAGAATCGTTGCGTGTTGTTGCTGAAGATCAGCGAGTTTAGATAAAAAGACGGGTTCTTTGGAGGTGCCAGTGTATTTCTTGAACAGTTGGTTGAGCTTGGCGATGGCTTGCTCTTGAGAGTGAAGCGCGACTTGGTCGACTTGGCGCTCTTGATCTTCGGTGGCGTTGGCTTTGGAGAGCTTGATCTCGGCGTTGGCGACGTCCTTGATCGTCCCGGTCCCTTTTTTCTCGGCTGCCCACCCGTTTTGCACGCTTAACGCATAGAAGGCCGCAACCGTGGCCGTAGCCATAGCTAGAATACTGAGTTCGCGCTTACCGTATCGCTGGTGACGCCTGACTGGCCGCTTGCGTGGGCCGCCCATCAACATGGCACGATCACTCCCCTTTCACGACAGCGAGCTTAAAGTCGGTGTAGCCATTGAGGGCTGCCGAGGCCAGCACGGACTTGACCGTGACGTACGGGACTCGTTGGTCAGCTACGACGATGATCTTTGGATCGATCTTCACGTCGGAGTTGCCCTTGGCGATCAAAAGCTGTCTTTGGCGTTCGCGCTCGAGAGATCTACTGAGCGTGCTTGATGATCCGTTCGCTGCGATGTCGGATTTTTCGAATTTAAAGCTCTTGAGGTCTGCAACGGGCTGTCCTTCGACAGAGACAGCCGTCTCGGATATTTCTACCTTTAGGGCTTCAACACTCGCTTCTGAGGCGTGGGCTTCTGGGAGCATCATCCCCTTTGAGGGAGATAGATTGACCGCGCCAGTCGCAAAGCTCTTTAGCAAGAAAACGAGGATGATCACGAAAATGTCCGCGAGCGACGTGATCTGGAGAGCCATCTCGTCTGACTGATGCTTCTTCTTGAAGAGACCTTTTTTCTTGCCGAGCATGGCTAGAATCCCCCTAAGAGAACGACGGGCACCGTTTTGCGGATGGCTTCCATCGTTTTGATGACATCTTTGTACTCGATCGTGTTGTCCGCGACGAGGGTGACAGCGTTGATATCGGAGTACTTGCCTTTAGTTTCTGCAAGGGCTTTGGTCATCGCTTCGTAATTCCAGGCGTCGCCTATCGCATCGAAAGAGTTCGTGGAGGTGACCTTGCCCGTGAGCTTCACTGCCAACTTGTGCGCGGGCGAGAGCTCAATGGTTACGTTGACTGACGGAGGTGCGTCCGATGCGGGCGCGGCCCCTGCTGCTGCGACCCCCGCGTCCAAGATCCCGATCGAGAGAAACGAGGCGGACGCCAGCATGAAGGCGATCAGCACCGTGAAGCAGTCGATGATCGAGGCTAAGTTGAGCTCAAAGTCTTGGCCATTGCCTTGACCTGAGCCCGAAATGCCAGCGCTCATGCCACCCTCCTAAGGGGGGCGGCCTTGCCTTTGGCGCTCTTGGCGTGCCCAGTGCTCTCGGATTCATCTTCGCCATCAAAGTCAGAGTCTTGAGCGCTAGCTCCCCGTAGAGCGCCGCTTTCTGCCGCATAGTAACGTTGCTTGAGGATGTCCAAAGAGTGAATCGCAGCATGTTCGATGTCTGACACGAGTCGATTGGTTTTGTTCATCAAGAAGCTGAAGGCAACCATGCATGGGATGGCTACGCCAAGGCCCAGCATCGTAGCATTCATGGCCGTCGAGATCCCTTGTGCGAGGAGTGCGGCCTTTTGCTGTGGATCGGCGTGACCGACAGCTTCGAAGGAGTGAATTAGGCCAGCGATCGTGCCCAAGAGGCCGAGCAATGTTGAAACGTTGGCGATGGTTGCCAGGTAGCTCGTTCGCTTCTGAACGCTTTGGGTCGCTTCGCCAACGGCCAGTTGAAGTCCATGCTCGATAAGGGTTTCTGGTTGATGTGCGCGTAGAAGAGCTTGCTTGACGATGCGTGCGGCGGGTTTATTGCCGTGACGATCGCAGAGCGAGAGTGCTTCACTGACTTTTCCAGAGAGCACAAGCTCATGAAGTTTGTCGAAGAAGGCCTGTGGATTGCTGATAGGGTAGGCCAAGTAGAGGGCCCTAACCCGCTCAGCGATGATTGCCACCGCGATCGCCGCAGAGATCAGGATCGGTGCGACGTGGAAGAAGCTCTCTCTGATAAATTGCATGAAGTTGCCCATAAACGTGTCTCCTAAGATCCTTTACTGGTTAAGTGCTGTTCGGGCCGCGCAAGCGGGGGTGCCTGCATCCGCGATCCAATCTTTGAACATCTCTCCGGCAGGCGCCCGGCCGTTGAGCTCTTCGTTAGTCTCGAGCTCCTTTTTGACTTCGCCGTCGAGCTTAGCCAAGACGTCGGATTCTTTTTCTGAGGGTGCTTTTGGGTCCCATTGGCCGAGCAATGGGTTTTGGCCCTTGCTGTCGGTTCCGCCTATCGCTTCCATGAATTCGTCTTTCGGTACGGTGCAATCGTCTTTTGCTGCCACCCCTTGTGGTGTTGGGCAAGTGGCTTTGCCTAGGCAATAGCGAACTGTGATCTGAGCTTTAGGTCCTGCAAGCGCGCCGATGATGAGCTCGTCCGAGCGGCCTTTGACCGTAAGGTAGTGAACAGGGGTTCCGTTCACGCGCACGCAGACAGACTTAGAATTGATCTTGGTGTGCTTGAGCGTGAGCAGGTTCTTGTGGCGTGAGCAAGTTTCTTCGTCGGTGTGGGAGGTGAGGTGCTTATGCTTATAAGTGACGAGAAAACAGCCTTCTTCTTCCTTTTCAGTGGGCTTTTCAGTCACAGGAGTAGAAGAAACTGAGGGATTGCCGCCGACCACAGGAGAGCCACTAGTGGCTCCCGGGGTCCCACTGCCGACTGAGCCTACTGCGCCGACCGAGCTGATACCCGTTGCGAGCGCTCCAGAAGAGGCAGCGACGCTTGCTGTGCTCGCCACTTCTCGAGCAGCTGAGCTCTTGTCGCCGCTTTCGACGGCAGTGGTTGGGACAACGGCTGCCATGTTGGGGAGTGAGACACCGTTGGTTCCGAGTGTTTTATTGTCACCTACCGGGCCGATGGGGCCAAGCAGGCCGACGAAAGGGTTGCTGGTGTCTGGGGTTGCCTCAGCTACGTGAGGGGTCGAATCTGTAGCAGGTCGATCCGTCACGGAGTTCGCATCTGCAGTTGAGTTCGGTGCGCTGGCTTGTGAGCTCTGCGGTGCCTGCGGGGATGGGTGCGTGCGCTTGAAGTAGACCCCGCCCACGATGAGCAAAAGCATGATCGAAAGCGCGATCCATTTCTGCTGATTTCTGTTGGACTGGTTCATACGCAAGGCCTCTCCAAGAGCTTAAAAAGGGCTCAAAAAAAATTTGAGCATTTAGCTCAAGTATAAATTTACATGAACATGATTAACTTATGCAAACAAATTATCATTCCCTTTGGAATCAATAGTTTACATATAAAGTATTTAACAATTCAATCGAATCAGGGCTGTCAGGTGAGCCACGTGTCGAAGGAGAAAGCGAGGGTATGCTTCTTCGGGGTCACTTAGGTTTACCCGTGCCCACCGGAGCGATCATTCAGTTCTGATATTTTTGAACTTGATCGCTTCAAACGAGTCGCGTTGGTCAGGCCATTTCGCGCTAGCAGTCTTGGTGAGCTCATCTGCCAACTCCGTGTGGCCCGTCTCGAGGTAGCGTTCAATGAGTAGCTGATAAATCAAAGGGTCATGAATCCCCTTCGCAAGTATGCTTTTTCCCAGTTCGATAATGGTTGATCTGCGCTTGGTCCGGTCAGCTATGAGCAGCTCCATCGTGCAGTAATCAACTGAGTCGTGCGTGTCCTCAGGAAACTTTTTGAAGAAATCCTCAGCGGGCCCATACATCTTGGCATCTACAAGCGCAGAGGTGATCTCTCTAAGGATATGAGTGCGTCCATTGCCCGCTTCGGCAGCTTTTTCGAAGAGCTCAAGAGCGCGGGCGGCATGGCCCTCTTTGAGGTAGTACTTTCCGCAAACGGCGAGAGCGGCGCAAATGTACTTCACGATTACGTCGTTACGCTCTTCGATGTTGGTGAAGAGACGATAATAGGCCTCGACGTCGTCATAACACTTGGTGATTATAGCGAGTCGCAGGATAGCTGTAAGTCTTTGCGGATTTGAAGGGAAGTACCGCGACAGCTTGCGTAGTACATCGTAAGCGTCCTTGTGTTGATTGCGGACCATCAACACTTCGTAGAGGCCGACGAGGCATTTGTAATGGATCTTGTTGTAGTTGAGTCCTTGATTGTAGTTCTCGATCGCTCCGTCGATCTGCTCTTGGATCATGCGCGTCTGGCCGAGATAATAGCAGGCTAGAGCTGGAGCCATGTCGAGAGTCTTAGCTTCTGCAAAAATATCGCAAGCTTTGTCGTAGTTACCGTCAGCGAGTTCTACCTTACCTTGCTCGATCTTGATGAGATAAGGCGGGGGTTTGAGCTTGAGCCTGGCGGCCTTGAGAATTGCGGACTTGAACGCGCTGGGGCTGAAAGGCTTGACGATATATGAGTCGATGTCTTCTTCAGCTGCCTTGGCGACCGCTGACTGAGATGTGTTGCTGGTGACGAGAACCGATAGCGTCGAGTTGATGTCCAACGAGTACAATCTTTGTTTTTGCAGCAAATCGAGGCCAGTTTTCTGGCCGAGGTCGTAGTCACAGATCAGAATGCTGGGTTTCGAGCGGCTGATCTCGTCTTCGGCAAGTTGGTAGTTCGAAGCCTGGGTCAAGCGATTGTTGTTTACGCCGAGCGAAGTGAGGCAGTTGACAATCGCGTTTCTCGCCGCCGCGCTGCGGTCCACAATGAGGATATTGCGCCCGTTGATGAACTCCAAGAAAGTGTGTCTAGCGCTATCCGGGATGGTGTTCGATTCATCACTGGTCATCAATCGTAACCTCGCACTGAAGACAGGAACTTCTCGATCTCCTCTTGTCGTCTGTTGAAGGCGGAGTTCAGTTTCTTCCAAACCTGCTCGTCGAACTGCACGAGCGAGACTACGGCAGCATCGCTGCCCTCATCGATCCCGCTGCAGGAGTCTACTTTTGCGGTGGTCTCGAACTTCAGATCGCCGCCTTGAAGGTTCACCGTGGTGATCTTCATCATGAGGAAGTGCCCCTTCCTGCATGAGTTCTCCGGAATTTCGAGCTCCATACCTTTTTCAAAAATCTGAATCAAAAGAACTTTAAAGTCCTTCTTGAAACTTAATCCCGTCGTGGAGTTCGAGATTTCAAAGGTCAGCTTCATGGAATTGAAGTCGCTCACGTTCATGAGCATTTCATCGCCAGGGAGAAGCTTTTCTTTCACGATTTTGGGCTTCTTGGGCGCGACGCCACTTGGTTTTTTTGCGGTGTTTTTTGACTTAGAAGCCATCAGAAAATTATAGCGGAAGCGCTGAGGAAAGCGCGAGAAACTTGGGTTCCTTCTTCTCTTCCATCACTGCCAGTCAGCCAGAGTGGTTTGAATGGGTCTAAAGGAGTTTGGTTGATCTTATTCTCGATCTGCGACAGGGATTTGGCGTTAATGACGGGTCCGCAGATCGCCTTGGGATCTTGCGGACCTCTGAAGGGGGCTGCTTGATACCATCACAGATGAATCTGCCGTTTATCCACCGCGAGCGCCGCTTCCTTCATTGTCTCAGACAAGGTTGGGTGCGCATGACAGGTGCGAGCAATGTCCTCGGCGCTTCCGCCGAACTCCATCACAGCGACTGCTTCAGGAATCAGGTCGCTCGCGCGCGGGCCCACGATGTGGACGCCGAGAACACGGTCAGTCTTTGCGTCAGCAAGGATCTTGATGAGCCCGTCAGTCTCATCCATCGTGCGAGCGCGGCCATTTGCCATGAAAGGAAAAGTCCCGGCTTTGTACGCTACGCCTTTAGATTTGAGCTCTTCTTCATTCAGTCCTACGGTTGCAACCTCAGGCCAGGTGTAAACCACGTTCGGGATCGTGTCGTAGTTCACGTGCCCAGCTTGGCCCGCCAGGATCTCGGCGCATGCCATGCCTTCGTCTTCTGCTTTATGCGCGAGCATCGCTCCGCGCACGACGTCGCCGATCGCCCAGATGCCAGGCACGTTGGTGCGGAAATGGTCGTCGATCTCAACTCGTCCTGCTTTGTCCATCGCCACGCCTGCCTCCTTGAGGCCCAGGCCTTCGGTATATGGGCGGCGCCCGGTGGAGACGAGAACGTAGTCGGCTTCGAGCGTGGATTTGGTGCCGGTGGCGAGCTCTTCGACCTCGACGAGCATGACTTCGCCAGAGGCCTTTGCGCCCAAGCACTTGGTCGCTAACCTGAACTCCATTCCTTGCTTGCTGAGAATTTTGTAGAGTTCGTTGCCGATCTGCTTGTCTGTCGGAGGCAGGATGCGATCCATGTACTCGACCACGGTAACGCGCGCGCCGAGGCGCAACCACACCGAGCCCATTTCGAGTCCGATCACGCCGCCGCCGATGACAACGAGGTGTCGAGGGACTTCGGTGAGTTCGAGGGCTTCGGTTGAGCTCAGGACGCGCTTGCCGTCAAACGGGAGGAAGGGAAGTGGAGTAGGCTCGCTACCCGTCGCAATGATCACGTGCTTGGCTTGCAAGGTGCGTTTGCCACCTTCGCCGTCAACTTCAACAGTCTTGAGGTCGCCCTGGGATTGAGTGATTTTGCCAGAGCCAATGACTGCGTCGATTTTGTTTTTCTTGAGGAGGCCCGCGATGCCGTTGACGTTCTGCCTGACGACGGACTCTTTGCGCTTCTGCATGGCCGCGACGTCGATCTTCACGTCGCTCACCATCACGCCATGTTTAGAGAGCTTACTCTTGGCGTGGTGGTAATGCTCGCTCGACTCCAGGAGCGCCTTCGAAGGGATGCATCCCACGTTGAGGCAAGTGCCACCGTAGGATTTGCGTTTCTCGATGCACGCCGTTTTCATTCCTAGCTGAGCTGCGCGAATCGCGGCTACGTAGCCACCTGGGCCGCCGCCGATGACGATGAGATCGTAAGTATCTGCCATGATAAAGGCCTTTCTAGTAGGTCAGGTTGAGCTTTTCAGGGTGCTCGAGCAAATCTTTCATCGTGACGAGGAAAGTAACTGCACCCTTGCCGTCGATCAAGCGATGGTCGTAGGAGAGCGCGACGTACATCATCGGGCGAATTTCGATGGTTTTCTTTTTGGCCGCGTCCTCGACCACGATGGGGCGATCCTGGATTTTGTGCATACCCAAGATCCCGCTTTGTGGAGGTGTGAGGATCGGCGTCGAGAGAAGAGACCCGTAGGTACCGCCGTTCGAAATCGTGAACGTCCCGCCCGTGATTTCAGCTATGGAAAGCTTGCCGTCTTTCGCTTTGGTGGCGAGCTCGACGATCTTCTTCTCGATGTCGGCAAATCCCATCGTGTGCGCATCCTTGAGAATCGCCACGACGAGACCGCGGTCCGAGCCGATGGCGACGCCGAGGTCGACATAGTCGCGGTAGATCGTGTCGCGACCATCGATCGATGCGTTGACTTCGGGTACGACTTTAAAGGCTTCTACGCATGCGCGAGTGAAGAAGGACATGAAGCCCAAGTTCACGCCGTGCTTGGCTTTGAACGCTTCTTTGTGCTTTGCGCGCATGGCGTTCACGCCGGTCATGTCGACTTCGTTAAACGTCGTGAGAATCGCGGCCGTATGCTGAGCTTGTACCAGGCGTTCTGCGATGCGCACGCGCAAATTGGTCATTGGCACACGGCGATCGCCCGGGCGTTCTTTGTAGGTAGAGACAGGGGCTGCCGGGCGAGGCGCTTGCGGAGCTGGAGTCGGCGCACCTGCCGAGGTTGCTCCGGCGCCTCCAGCGGCGTGGTTAATTACATCGCCTTTGGTGATGCGGCCATCCTTGCCGGTGCCAGGAATCTGCGAGGGATTGTATCCGCCTTCGACCACTGCTTTGCGAACAGCGGGGGAGAGGTTTGCGCCTGCGACTGCTGCGCTGGCTTGTGGAGCGGCGGCGGCTGGTGCTGGAGCGCTAGCGGCTGCTGCTGGGGCGCTCGCACTTGCGGTGCCTTTAGCCGCGTCGTCGATCATCCCGATGACCGCGCCGATCGCGATGCGCGCGCCGGCTGGTTGCGAGATCGTGAGGCGCCCAGAGTACTCTGCGACGATCTCAACGGTCGCTTTGTCGGATTCGATCTCCAGAAGCAGGTCGCCCGGCTTGACTTGCGCGCCGTCGGGCTTCGCCCATTTGAGGATGCTGACTTCTGTAATCGACTCGCCGACGCTTGGGGCAACCACGTTGTGCTGCATGAATGGAATCTCCCTGTAAGTTTCTAACTGAACGAAAAAAATAGGAATTTGTCAATTGTGCAGTGGAGATGATGCGGAGCGTGCGATGAAATCCAGAGAATGACTAGTAAGCCCCCCCTCTGAGTCATGTCAGATTACGTTGGATGCGCATTCTGGGGGCACTCAAGTCATTTGAGTTCACCTAGATTGCATCATTTGCGCATTCTGAGTGGGCTCAATGCGCATTATGCGTGGGCCCGGTATCGGGCTTAGAACTTTCTAGTCACCTCACTATGAAAGGGGTGCGTCAATCCGGTCATTCAATGATTCTAAACCGTGCCCTCACCTCATTTTGGGCAAACGCATCGTAGTGCCACCACTCATGAGGGTTTTGGATAAATCCCGCGCCCGTCATCGCACGCCTCAAGACAAGCCGGTTCTCCAGCTGAGCCGAAGTCAGTTCTCCAGATCGAAGATACTCCGCTTCGAGTTTAGGCTGCGAACGCGGATGAAACTCGTCAAACGCCGTGCCCATGTCCAACGGGACTCCTTTGTCATCGGCAATCGTGAGGTCGACCGCGCAACCGTAGTTGTGCATCGATCCGCGATCTGGGTTCGCAACGTAGATCTCGTGGGGCGTGTCTTTGACATAGTTCCATAGCACGCGTTGGATTGAGCGAGGACGAAGCGCATCGTACACAAGAATGCGATAGTTGGGATGCGCTTGTTGGACTTGTTGAGAGGCATCGCGAAGCTTCTCTGCGGTCAGTCGATGAAGGAAAGGCTCACAAAACGCCGAATAGACGTTCTTTTGCATGAAGTTGTCTTCGGTCGCGTATTTGAGGTCGATGCGAATGTCGGGAAGTGTGCGGAGATCGACGAAGTCCGGATCAGTTTCGAGCTGGGCGAGAGTGAGTGCGAGCGAAGAAGGCATAGGGTGAGGTTTTTTTTAATTTAAAACTTCGTAAACGAGTAGATGCTCCGCAAAGCCAATGCAAATGCCAATGCCTACTCCTCAAACGCCTTCTCAAGCAGCGCCTTCTGCTCTTTCTCATGCACCTTGGGAGAACCCACGGCAGGGGCGGCGCCGACATCGCGTCCCACGTAGATGATCTGTTTGCCGCCAGTTTGCGTGGCAAAATGATCGAGCCCGCCATTCCAAGTGTTGAACACGAAGCCCCAAGCGCCCATGTTGCGCGGCTCTTCTTGCGCCCAAACGATCTGCTTAGCGTTCTTGTACTTGTCGAGCACTCCTTTGAGCATGGAGTGTGGCCAAGGATAGAGCTGCTCAATGCGGACAAGGGCAACGTTCTTGGTCTTGCGAGCGGTGCGCTCAGCGAGCAAGTCATAGTAGACCTTGCCTGTGCAGAGAATGACTCGTGAGACGGCGGCGCGATCGGCATCGCTCTTGATCTCGACGTCGTCGAGCACTTCTTGGAAGCTGCCCTTGGAGAGCTCGCTCAACTCAGAGATCGCCTGCGGATGGCGTAGGAGGCTCTTGGGTGACATCACGACCATGGGCTTGCGGAAGTCGCGCTTCACTTGCCTGCGAAGCGCATGAAAAACCTGCGCCGGAGTGGTGAAGTTGCAGATCACCATATTGTACTTGCCGCAAAGCTGGAGAAAGCGCTCGAGCCTTGCGCTTGAGTGCTCGGGCCCCTGGCCTTCGAAACCGTGAGGCAAGAGAAGCGTGAGGCCGCTCATGCGCTGCCATTTGCTCTCGCCGCTGGAGATGAATTGGTCGATGATGACTTGAGCGCCGTTTGCGAAATCGCCAAACTGCGCTTCCCAGATGACAAGCGCCTGCGGGTCGGCGAGCGAGTAGCCATACTCGAAGCCCATAACGGCGGTTTCGGAGAGGTGGCTGTTGTACACTTCGAACTCGGCTTGTCCTTCGCGAACGCGCTTGAGTGGGCAGTAGGCTTCGCCAGTTTCGAAATCGTTGAGCACTGCATGTCGATGCGTGAACGTGCCGCGTTCGGCATCTTGGCCGGAAAGACGCACGAGATGGCCTTCGTTCAGCAGGGTTGCGTATGCGAGCGTCTCGGCGTTGCCCCAGTCGATGCCTTTGCCTTCGGTCACGGCCTTGAGGCGAGCTTCGAAGAAGCGGGCGAGCTTGGAGTGCAAGTTGAAACTAGAGGGGATCTGGTTCAGCTTTCCGGCAATCTCTCGAAGCTGCTTCTCATCTACACCGGTCGCGACGGACTTGAAGATGTCAGCTTCGGTGGGGCGCTTGAGGGATTTCCAGCGGCCTTCAAAGACTGAGGGGTTGGGATGTGGAGCTTCGGCCTTGGCGATGGCTTGGGCGGCCGTGAGCTTGGCGGTGATGTCTTCGACGATTTTTTGGCCTGTGCCTGCGGGGATCGCTTGCGAGGCCTCGAGTTTCTGCGCGTAGAGATCGCGAGTTGAAGCGTGTGCCTTGATCTTCTTGTAGAGCAGCGGCTGCGTGAACGAGGGCTCGTCGCCTTCGTTGTGGCCGTGCTTGCGATAGCAGATGAGGTCAATGAAAACGTCTTTCTTGAACTTCTGGCGATACTCAATGCTGAGCTTAGCTGCGAACCAAACGGCCTCAGGCGCGTCGCCGTTGACGTGAAAAATCGGCGTCTCGAGCATCTTCGCTAGATCCGTCGAGTAGGAGGTCGAGCGCGAGTCCTTGGGCGAGGTCGTGAAGCCCACCTGGTTGTTGATCACGATGTGCAGCGTGCCGCCCGTGCCGTAGCCAGGGAGCTGCGAGAGATTGAGGGTTTCGTAGCAAACGCCTTGGCCTGCGAACGCGGCGTCGCCGTGGATCTGGATCGGTATGACCTGCGTGCGATCACGGTCTTTTAGGTAGGTTTGCTTGGAGCGCGCGATGCCTTCGATCACGGGGTTGACGAACTCAAGGTGGCTGGGGTTGTTGGCGAGCGAGAGATGCAGCGGTTTGCCTTTTCTCGTCTTGAAGTCGGCCGAGTAACCCATGTGGTATTTGACGTCGCCCTCGCCGAGGGAAAGGTCGGTTTTGTAGGTGCCTTCGAACTCCGTGAAGATGTACTCGGGTTTTTTTCCAAAGATATGCGTGAGCACGTTGAGGCGCCCGCGATGAGCCATGCCGAGCACGAATTCTTTCGCGCCGAGCTCTGCGCCATACTCGAACATGCAGTCGAGCGCAGGGATGACGCTCTCTCCGCCTTCGACGGAGAATCGTTTTTGGGCTACATATCTAGTATGTAAGAATCGCTCGAAGCCTTCGCTCTCGCTCAAGCGGGTGAGGATAAACTTCTGCGTGTCTGCGTCGAGGGACTCGCGATTGCGAGAAGACTCCATCTTGCTCTGCAGCCACTCGCGCTCGGCTGGATTTTGGATGTGCGTGAACTCTACTCCGATGTAGCCGCTGTAAGTTTCGCGCAAGCGCGTGATAATGTCCGCGAGTTTGGCAGGCCCCATGCCGATGAGCTTGCCCGCGGTGAACGTTTTCTGTAGATCCGCCGGAGAGAGCTGAAAATGCGAGAGCTCGAGCAGCGGATGCGACGTCTGCGCGGGGGTGAGCGGATCAAGGTCAGCGAGCAGGCGACCGAGCTCGCGGTAAGCCGTGATGAGCTGAGCGACTTTGGCTTCGGCGCTGAGATCGAGGCCCGTGCTTGGCAAAGCAGCGGGTACGGGAGCTGCGTGAGCCGCTCCACTTCCATTGCCGTTCGAGACGGCGTGCGTTTCAGCAAAGTCGGTTCCGAGTTCTAGGCCTTCAAAAAAATAGCGCCATGATGCATCGACCGAATCCGGGTCTTGGGTGAACCGCGAGAGCATCTCGTCGATGTATTCCGCGTTCGTGCTTTTTAAGTAGCTGAATTTTTCCAAGAGAAATGCCTTTCGCTGAAGAATTTCCTACTATTAGGATGGCCACGCAGTGCGGGTCAAGCGTGAGTTGTGCAAAGCATTGGCTATCAGAAAATTCTACACCGGCTCCTTTATTTCGAATCTAGGCAAAATGCGCCGGGTCAAGTGCTCGTTTAGGTAGAAGCTGCGAGTCATTAGAAATAGGGGTGTGGGTCAACCTCTGGATAGGGGTAGCAGAGAGGTTTTCTGCGCGCGGTTCCGGAGTTGGGTGTTTTTGGGTGTGAGCTGGGTGTCCTTCTAGGTGAGAGTTTATCGAGAACCTCCTTGGCGTGACGACTTTTGCTCGGCCCGAAGTCCGGGGCGTTTCTCGCACGTTGGTTTTGTTTTCGAGGTTGATGATTCTTCTCGATCTTTTTGGGCCATGAGTTCAGCCTTTTCTGCGTTTTCAGGGCGGTTGCAACCGTTCAGAAGCCGGGTGGGCTTACTGGCGAACGTCGAAAGACTGGGGTGCAAAGACTAGAGTGCGAACCTCGAAAGACTGGGCTGCGAAGACTAGAGTGCGAACCTCGAATGACTAGAATGCAAAGACTAGGCTGCCATGAATCGAACGATTGAGGGCGGATCATGGGAGATTCTTTTTAGGGCCTCTCAGTGGAAGAGATATTTAATTTATAAAAATTGTATGGTCAACAATCGAAAGAATGTACGTGAAATAATTTATTCAATTATATTAAATGCTTAAAATGTTGACTCCTGCAGGGTTGGCTTGCCAGTCTACTTCTATTCAAGATGCCTATTCTGAGCCCTAAACGGCTGCGTGCGGCCACCGTGTTTCTAGACTTTGTGCTGTTTAGTCTGGCCTTGATCTGGTTTTTGGGGGGCATTCCTTGGCACGACCGCACGATTCTGCGTCATGGGCCGGATCTAAGGCGCGTGATGCTTGGTGTGGCAGGACTTGCGGCGTTAGCTTGGCCGGAGTTGCGTGCGCGAAGTATTTGGCTGCGCATGGGGTTTGGTTTTTGGCGGTGGCTCGAGACTCGACGCGGTCGATGGGCCGCGCTGGGAGTGGGGTGTTTGCTTGCCTGCGTGATCGGTGTGCTTCAGGCATTAGCGCTTAGGTACACGATGTATGACGTGGGCTTGTACCATCAAGTGTTTTGGGCGGTGTCGCAGGGGCATGGATTTTTGAGTACGATCAGTGGTGCGGGCAATTATCTGCTCGATCATCTTTCGGTGTCGTATGCGTTGTTTGCACCGCTGTTTAGTTTGACGGGAGGTTCGCCCCTGGTGTTGCCCGTGCTGCAGCCCTTGTTGATTTTTAGCGGAGTGGCAGCTTGGGTATGGCTGGCTGAACGTTTGCCTTCGCGATGGCCCGAGACGCTGGCCGCAGCTGCGACATTGTTTGGGCTGACTTTTGATAGCTTGTGGGGAAATCTCCGCTGGGGGTTTCACGATACGTCGATTTATTTTGCGGCCATGTCTTGGGCGTTTGCTCTGCTTTGGCGATTTCGAGTGGGGGCGTCTTCAGAATTAGATGTGCTTGGGGGAGGGGAGCGGGTTTCAGATCGTGCTGGATTGCATGCACGCGCTGGCGCTCATTTATTTGACGAGACGGACCAGGGCAGAAGCTCTGAGGCCCTGCTCAATACGAGCAGGACCCCGGCGTGGATGGTGCCTGTTGTGCTCGCTTTGATTTGCGTGGCGGCTGGATCAAAGGAGATTGAGCTTCTTGATGCGGGCATGTTTGCCGGAGTCTGGGCTTTTTTTGAGTGGAAGCGTGGGCGGAGGGGTTGGGCTTTGGGATTAGTGGGCTTCGCGCTCAGTTTGTTTGCGGTGTTTGTATGGTTTGAGAAGCTTCAGCACCCAGCGGACAAGAATTATTTTAATCGGTACTACTCTTATCTAGGCAATGACTTAGGAACTTTTTTGCGTGTGTTGTTCTTGTCACCGTCGAAAATTGTTGAAGCCGTCGGTGCGGGTGCATTGATTGGGTATGGGTTGACGGTTTTCTTGCCTTGGTTGTTTCAACCATTGGCATGGTCGCGCAGGCGCGCTTGGCCGTGGCTGCTTGTGATCTTGCCTTCGCTTGCAAGCGCAGCTCTATCGACGGATGTGTCCTTGCGCGGGCGCGCGTTTCATTACGTGCTAGAGCTCTGGCCCATTCTGGCAGTGTTGACTCTTGCGGCGCTCGCTAGACGCGAGTCCGCGCGGTGGCCGATAGCGTGGGCGATGCTTGCTTTGCTTGCTTGGAGTCACGACCCGATCGGTAATCTACGCGAGTACGGTTCGCAAGCAGCGCACGCGAGCGAGGTGCGTGCGCGGTTCGCTGAGGTTCCCTCGGGCGATAGTGTGATTGCGGATGAGCAGTCGGGAACTTGGCTCGCGAATCGACTTGAGGTGACTCGTTGGGCCTCGCTGATTCCGTGGGAAGGGCGTTGTCCTCAGTGGGCGGTGTTGGTGGGGCCGGATGCTGAGGAGCGGATGAGGCAACTTTGCGGCGCGCAGGGGCGATGGGACATTGTGTGGCGCGCAGGGGAGTGGGTGGGGCTCAGGCGCGCAGTGAGTGGTGGCGCGCAGTGAGTGGTGGCGTGCAGTGAGTGGTGGCGTGCAGTGAGTGGTGGCTTTGGCGCGCTTGCGACGTCATAAATTTTAGTAAATCCAAGCTCCTCGGAAAAGTTCGCTGATCGCGAAGTTTTTGGGTGCTCAGCGAGCCTGAGGGGGCAAAAACTTCGCATTTCACGAACTATTTGGGTTCTCTCAGTCGCGGATCGCATAAGATTTGAAGGACCGCTCGAACTGCAAGCTGCTCTGCACTGGAGGGTTTCCTGCGCTTGAGTGTTTGAAACTGACGAGCCGTGACACCCATGAGTTTTGCTAGGCGCTGAGTTTCTCGAATTTTTAATTGCGAGGCTGACTGCGCGATCAGTTTACGAATCTGATACGTTTTGAGACCGGACGATTTTGAGCTGCGAGTGGCGATGGCAGCAGCTTGGATCAGAGAAGAGAGTTCAAGGATGACTTCGGGGGCACAATAAGGTGTTACCCAGGGAGTTCCCTCAACTTGGGTAGAAGGATCGGCAGAAATATACTGGTGCAAAGCTCTTGGCATCATCCCTTTCTGGATCCTGAGGAGCTTGGCTAGTCCATCTAGGTCCATCCAACAGGGATGGGTGAGGCCAGCCAGGTCGCGGTGGGTAGACCACTCCCATTGCAGCGGATCATTGCATAAATGAGAGCGGCAGGGGTTGAGGTGGACATATCGAATCCGCCTTTTGAGGTGCAAAATGTCTGAAATGGGCTCAGATGCGTGAGGTTTGCCCCAAACGGACTGCCCCGGAAAATGTCTTCTTGCCCATGCTCGAAGTTCGATCGAGAGCTGGGTGCGCGTGATGCTCAGGTGAGGCGAAGCGAGAACGATGTGGATGTGGTTGGGCATGAGTACGCAGGCCATGACTTTTGGAAATCGTCGCATGAGGCGATTCCAAAGGTCGGCGCAGGCCTCGCGTGTTGTCAGTGGTCGAAGTGATCCATGGGCACGAACGTCTAGTTGGTAGTATTTGGCATTGATGGCTGTTTGCATGCAGCGAGCAATGCAAGGACAGTGCGCTGTTTTGGCCGGAAAATAAGGAAGTGGGAGCAAGAACTAAGTCAGTCGATCCTGGTTTCGGACTAGTCGAGGCTTTTAGCTGCTCCCGCTTGGGAGTAATTTTCAGACCCTTGTTGATCGCCATTCCTATAAAAGTTCGCCAGATGCGAACTTTTATCCCCCTCAGAAGCACTGAGTCCCGGAAAACTTCGCATTTCGCGAACTTTTCCGGGGCTCAGTGCCCGGCTCAATCATTTCCTAGCAATCACCTCGGCCCAAAACGGCCCATATTCGCACACATACCGCGACCAGCGTCCGGGCTCCTCGGCCGGCAATCGCTTCAGTGCGTGTGGACCAAACGGTAGGTCGATCCCGCGCGAGAGCTGGTCGCGATCTACGTCGCGCTCCTCGCCTTCGTACTTGGCGAGTGCGGCGGCGCCATCGGGATTGAAGTGGCGGGTGAACACCATCGCATCCATTGTCTTGACGGTTCTCCAAGCCGCTTCTGTACGCCCAGGTAAATCGAGCGTGCGAGTGAGATCCCACTCGGGATGCCGCGCCGAAAGCAGCACCAGTACATCAGGCACAAATGGCTGCCAGAGCTTGAGATCCGGGCGGTCCGCGAGCGGACCCAGTCCTCGCTCGATGCAGTCGACCCAGTTGTCATACATAGTCCATGTGTAACCAGGACCGATTTTGCGCTCTTGGATGCCCGTCGCGATCACGGAGATCACCGCCATCGCAAATGCAGCGATCACCAGTCCGTGAGTCGCGCGCTTGCGCCCGCAGTCCCAGAGTCGCGTCACGCTCAATCCCACCCATGGCCAGTACGTTGCGTGGCAAAGCGTGATGAACCAGATCTCAGGTTTGGTCGCCCAGAGAAAAAAAGCGCTTGCGAATCCAACCATGCCTGCGAGCAAGGTTCCAGTGTGGCCTTTGCGTTCGCGCCCGAAAAGGGCCGCAACTCCTACCATGAAGAAGAGAACTGCCCAAAAGATGAGCTTTCCAGAATTAAACATTTTTGGCCATCCGGTCGCGTTCCCATGATCCACAAATAAGCTGTGAAAAATCATGTACGGATTAGCCATCCAGATATTGAAGTGACTCAATCGATTGAGTTGCTCGCTCATCTGCTCGATGAACGGACCAAAATGCGCAAAAACATAGATGATCCAAGGCACCAAGAGCGACGCTGTTCTCCATGCCACTCCCAAGAGACGTGACCAAGCCGTCTTGTGATCCGCCGTCCACGCCAGAGCAAGAGCAGTGGCGGGCACCAGATATCCCGCCTCAAAATGAAAATAAGCCATCAACGCCAGCGTCACCGAGATCCGCCAAGCGGCCCGCGGCCAGGCCGTGGCGCCCTGGTCAACTCCCAGGGCGTCGGCGGTTTCTTGCCTATAAATCTCGCGTAAAACAAAAACCCAGCCCAGCCCGATCCATGCTTCGGTTCGGATCGCCATTGTCCCCCAGCGCATGATGGGGTCCCAGAGCGCCGCAAACGCCAGTACCGAGGCGCTGATTCGCGCTTTGCGACTGTCTACGCGAGTCGAGAAAATCTCGATCCACCATTTCCACATCAAGAATGCCCAAGACAGTAGCCCCACTAAATTCACTGCGCGAATCATCAGCGGAGGGTCTAGCAATTTCCCGAGCCCGAGTCGCGACGCGATCCCAAGCAGCGCCGGTAGTCCTGGCATGATGTTGAAGTTGGCATCGTCGTAACTCGGCACGAACGCTGCTTGCGCATGCATCCGCCACTGCGGAGGCCAGTTGATCAAATCGAGTCCGGGCAGGTAAAACGCCGATCCATCCGCCCATGGCACGGGCACAAAGGAGATTCGCCCACCCAAGAAACACGCAGCCGTCGCTGCTAACGCAAGCGCGGCGCCAATTTCCCAATTTCTGGAGTTCGTCAACGCTTAGTGGCTCCGTTCAAGGGTCCGCTGACCAGGGCTTCGGATAGCACGCGACCCTCAGAGTGGCTCGGTGGCATGACCTGGGTGAGAAAGCTCAGTGTCGGCGCGATATCGACTACGCGAGCGTACTCAGGATGGTACCCAGCTTTGATCCCGGGACCCACCAACATCAAGGGCACGACACTATCGTAGTTGTAACCGGTTAGATGCGCGACGGGATCCTTGTCTTCAACTGTGTAGAAGGACCGGGGGATCAACATCACGTCGCCACTCCGGCCCGGATAATAGGTTTTGAGTATTTGGCGTGCATAGATCTCGGGCGGAAGCTTGCGCTCTTCATAATCCTTGAGGCTCACTGCATACGCAGCTCCGGGGGTCGTGAGGATTTGGCGTTTGACCTCGGCAAGCACGGCGCTCAGCTCTACCTTGCGCTCAGCGATCGCATTGCGGCTCAGATAAATATTGAAGTCGTGGTTGTATTGCACCCACTTGTCGCCGTCTGGCTTGCCAAATTTATCTATGAGCGCTGCCTCGAGTTTCTCGGTCAGTTTCTTCTCATTGATTCTTCCTGCGTCAATCCCGTGTGCTTTGGCCCAATCGGGATCAGGAGCAATTCCGTGATCTGCAGTGAGTACGATCACGACATTCTTCAAGCCTCCGGGCAGGTTCTTGCGCACATGATTGAGGAGACGAGAGATCTGGCGATCTCCTTCGATCGTCATCTCTTCCATCTCGCGACTGTTGGGACCAAATGCGTGTCCCATATAGTCGTGGCTGGCAAAACTCACGCCCAGAAGGTCCGGTGCGGTGCCTCTCCCCAGCTTATAGTGGTCAAACGCGGCCTGAGCGGCGTTGGTCGTGACTTCTAGGCCGTAGGGTGTGGACAGCGCTGATCTTGCTGTCACCGGCATGATGTGAGGGAATCCTGGGCCGAGATTCCACGTATCCATGTAGGGGCGATGCGTAGGGTCCGAGAGGCCCGTGCCTTCGCCTTCAGCTTTCCAATGGATCGTATCCTGGTCCCGCTTGCGGAGTTGCCCGTTGAGCTTAACCATCCAATCTGGAAGTTTGCCATCCTTGAGGTAGTAAGTGCTCGAGACCCATTGAGATGGAGTGCCCGCTGTCCACATCGCGAGATCGGCACGATGGCCTCCTAGCATGATGGCAGAGCGATCCTTCAAGGCTAAGGTCACCACGCGCGAGCCGAACCCGGCATTCTTGAGTTCATCTCCTAGCGTTGTCGCAAGCAGGTTCTTGGGTGAGGTTCCAGTATGAGCTTTCTGAGGTGCGTCTATGGCCTTATGATTTGGATCCTCGGCGCAATAGACGCTTTCGCCAGTGGCAGGGTCGTTCCAATGATTGACGGGGATTCCCGTTTGATAAGGCGGGGCGCCGGTTAGAATGGTCGCGTGTCCGGGACAAGTCATGTTTTGAATCACATCATACTGAGCGATGGGGTAGTACGCACCCTGAGTCATCAGATAGCTAAAGCCACCGACATCTCCGTTTTTTTGTCTGACGGGTAGAAAACGCTTTTCGAAGCGCAGCAGATAGTCTGCGCGGAATTGATCAATCACGAGTACCAAGACCAGTTTAGGGCGCGGTGGCAAGATACGCGGCCCAGGTTCGGCAGCAGAAGCGATCGATGAAGCGAGTAGGAGAAGCGACAAGGTGAGTTTCGGGTTCATGCATCAATCATCTCTGTAAAATACCCGCAAATCAACGAAGGACAGAGTGGATCGTGTGAAGTATAAGTGAGAGCAACTCAACAGGGGGTACTTGATCTATGATTCGTCGTTCAATGTCTTTTGCTTTGACGCTTGTTGTCCTACTTGGAATGGTCGCAGCTCCGCGAGCGCAGGCTCTAGATCTTGCCGCTGTGGGTGTGTTGACTATGCCGAGACACTCAACCGATGCTTTGACGCCCACTCAATCACTTTCGGGTAAGGTCACTCCTGGATTTGGAGGGTTGCTCAGCGTTGGGATGATCCCACTCTTGATGGACATCCAAGTTGGCGTGCTCTACGCACCCAAGAAATTCACAATCACTGATAGTGCCGCAACTGGAGTTGAGACGTCTCTTTCGTACAAGGCGCTGGAGATCCCAGTCTTGGCGAGGTTCACGTTTTTACCGATCGTCTCGTTTGGCGCGGGTGCGTATTATGCGAAAGCGATCGGCTCTGTCGATACGGAGTTCAAAACCCCAGCGAGCACGACAAATTTGACTGTTAATTATGATCAGCTCAAAACTAATACATCTGATCTCGGTCTTGTCGTCAGTGTGGATGCCAAGATTGGTCTGATGCCTGGCTTTAGCCTGCTTGTTGACGTACGCCAGCTCTGGGGTTTGACAAACCTCGATACCGGCGCGACGACGACTCGTAATCGCTCGCTCGAGATATTGGCTGGATTAAATTTCGGTTTTTAGCGCGAGGCTGTCTATCGCAATTCCCATCTCTCTTAGCTGATCTAGGTCGATCGCACGCACTGATGGGTGATCAGCGGGCGGAGGGAAACCGGGAATCGGTGGCGGCTCGGGTGCGTACGCGCGATCGGCGTAATCCTTGAGTGGCTGGTTGTCGTATTCGGATTCGCGGGGCTGTTGCATAGATCTAAGTCTTTGCATCAGCTCATGCTCTCTGCGGCGATCGTCAGTGGCTTCGTCGAACTTGGCCATTGCTTCGGAGAGGCGTGGGTCACGGGACGCGTAAGTTGGCGTCGCTGCTTCGCGAGGCGGTGCTTCTGCGCGAACGGGAGGGCGAGCCTGTAGTTCGCCCATCTTGGCTTGGAGGCGCACGTACGCCTCATTGAGCCTGCTATTCTTGTCCGCGAGGCTGCGATTGAGTTCGGTCATCTCATGCAGTCTGCGCTTAGTTTCCTGGATTTGGTCAAACTGATGAGCTGAGTTCTGCTCATGTTGCTGAATCGTGCGAGTCGTGTCGCCGTAAGCGGATCGATACTGAGCGGTTTCGTCCTCGGCTTTGCGAATCGCGGCTTTGAGGGCGCGCTCCTGCGATTCATGGCTAGCGATCGCCGCCATCCATCGTTTTTCTCGCTCTGCTGAGTCGGCGCGTGCGCGTTCAGCATCGGTGCGCGCCTCTTCGAGTTGAGGGCGAAGTTCAGCGAGCTGGGTCTCAAGGTTCTTGACTTCTTGTCGATTCGCTTCGAGCGCAGCTTTGACTCCTTTGAGCTCGAGTTGCGCGCGTCGTGTAAGCTCACCTCCTTGAGTCTGCGCTTTATCGAGCGCGACTTCGAGCTGCCGAGAGTGATCGAGTTGAGCTTGAAGGCTGTTGCGAGCTTCGTTGTAGTGAAGCTTGAGTTTCTCGTAGTGGGTTGCGTAGCGTTTGATCTCTTTGTGAAGCTGAAGCTGTTCGCGCGCCGCGCGCGTGTTCAGCGCTGCAAGATCGCTCTTTAATCTCTCTGAACGGGCTCGTTCTTGAATCAACGCGCCCTCGAGTCTTCTCACCGCGGAGAAGATCTGATCAACCGGGCTCTGTTCGGTCTCCGGTGAGTCGGAGTCGGCCGAGCCCGGGATCATTCCGGGGATTACGTAGATATTATCGTTTGCCATCACGCTTCTCCTTGGGCGGTGAGGACGAGAGCTGCCGTCCGGGTGAAGACAGAAGCTCAATCGAATCGTAGTCGACCCAGGCGACTTTGCCTGCCATCGAGACCTCGAACCAGCGTCCCTTCCAGTCCAATACCGAGAGCAGCGTTCCGGCCTTAGCGGTCGTGAGAACTTTAAAGTCAGGTCCGGGGCCATCGCGAAGCTCGATGACGGGCGCTACGGCGCGGGCTTGTAAATCCAGCGCTGGTTGAGGCTCTTCTTGAACAAAAGGAATCCTCTTGGGCTCATGGACATCTCGTACAGGGGCGCGTGCTGCCATTCTAATCGTATCCATTTGCAGAGTCTTATTGGCTTGAATCTGATTCTCGACTGATCGGACAAAATATCCGGCTCCGATGGCCGAAGCGACCGCGAAGGCCAACACTGGCAACAGCGCAGGATGCGGATCGAACTGGGACCCCCATGATTCGGTGTTGGGTGCAGGATCCAAAGACTTTTCGGCAAACTCGGGTTCGGCTGAATCTGGGACTTCGACCGCTTCGGCATGTGGTTCTTCGGCCGAAAGCTCAGGCCAGTCCGCTTCTGCTTGAATCGGTGTTTTGGCAATGGGGACCGCGATCGTGCTTTCGCGATTGATCATCGCATAGCCTTCGCATTCAGAACAATTGCCATAGACCCAGCCCGGATTTGGGCCTTGGATTGGCGCGGTTTGATCCGACTCATCCGGAAATGCGAGCAAGGTCTGGCAATGAGGGCAGGTCCACTCCATTCTTATCAGGATTTCAGTCGGGCGATGTTCTCGTCAATGGGCAGGGTTTGCCGGGTCTGGCGAGGAGCATATCGCTGCGATCGGCGCATGCTAGAGTGGCGACTCGTCACCGGATTGTCGCGTGCGGAGTCCGGTTCTAGTTCTCGTGATTTCCGCGTGAGCTTGAAGGGGCGCCAGCCAATACAAAAGTCTGACTTAGATTCTGGATATCCTTGGTAACTCGTTCGATGTCTTTTTCCAGGGCTGCCTCGGTATGTATACTGGTTAGAAACCGTTTTACTTCTATAGGGTTCTTTTGAAGTAAAATGTTGGCCTCATAGAGAACGTTCTCGGCAGTTTGAAATCTCTCTCGGTAATGACGGAGAAGTTGGAAATTCAACTTCGACAGTTCACCGTACTTTCTTAGAAGGCTGTCGTTAGATTCTTTTGACAAAAATTTATGAGATGCTTTGCCCAAGAGGGCTCGGAGTTGTTCTGGGTCGAAAGGCTTTTCCAAAAAACCAAAAACTTCTCTTTCAATGGCCTTGAGCGCGTGAGACTTGTCGGCATACCCTGACATGACAATCACAGGTGTATGGACGTTGTTCTTTCGAAGTCGATCAATAAAATCTAGTCCTGTAACTTTCGGCATCTTGATGTCAGTGACGATGAGGTCAGGCGAGTAGTTCTTATCAAATTCACGCAAGGCCTCTTCTGCGGAGAAGAAGGGTCGAACGGAATAAGTGTCCCTTAGGTAGTCACAGTAAGTATCTGCCAGTTCTTTCTCGTCATCGACTATACATACACTGGGTTGACTCATAACCACCTTCAATCGCGATCATTTACGTTATTGATTCATTCATAATAATATCCCACTATAGGGTAAATGTATGCAAAATTTACATATATCATTATCCATACTTATCCCTTCATGGGGTAGAAACAGCGGGAAGAACTATGGCAGAGTCTAGCGCACCAACGTGGGAGGAGCAGAGAGTCGACGAGCTGCGAAGGTACAAGGTTCTCGACTCGGAGGCGGAGGCTTCTTATGATGCGCTTACCTCACTGGCCTCAAAAATTTGTAACACTCCTATTTCCCTCATTAGTTTGGTGGATCATTCGAGACAATGGTTCAAGTCCAAGGTTGGAGTATCCGCAACTCAAACCCCGCGAGAGTACGCGTTTTGCGCTCACGCTATATTGGGTCATGAGGTTTTTGTTGTTTCAGATGCGACTCAAGACGAGCGATTCAATGAGAATCCCCTCGTTACTTCAGATCCTCATATCCGCTTCTATGCCGGTGCCCCTTTAGTGACGCAGAGCGGATATGCCTTAGGTACCCTTTGCGTGATCGACAGAATTCCTAGACAACTCAATGATTGGCAACTTTCAGCAATGAAGGACCTTGCATCACAGGTCGTAGCTCAACTGGAGCTTCGCCTCTCGAACGAGGATTTGAAGCTGACTATTGAGCGGCTCAGGAGCAAGGAAACCGAAATATCACTTACATCCAGCAGGCTTGCTGCCCTTGTAGAAAACATCAATGCCGGCATTCTCGCCGCAGACGAAAATAGGAAAGTGATCTTTGCAAATAACGTTTTTTGCAAAATGTTTTCTATTCCATTGGGCCCAGAAAGCATGATTGGAATGGAGTGCTCGGGTTCTGCGGCCTCTTTCAAGCATATGTTTGTCAATTCGGAAGAGTTTCCAGCTAGAGTTGTCGAAATTCTGGCTAACAATGAAGCAATCACTGGTGAGGCGCTAGCGTTGATAGACGGTCGAACCTTTGAGAGAGACTATGTGCCTGTTTATACCTCGGGCAAGTATAGTGGGCATCTTTGGGTTTTCCGGGATGTTACCGAGAAGGTGCAGGCTCTCAGTATGATCGAGAGGCAGAAAGCCCAGATGATGGAGTCTTCAAAGCTAGCCGCTCTGGGTGAGATGGCAGGCGGTATCTGTCATGAGATCAATAATCCGCTTGCGATCATTCAGGGGAGGGTGGGTCATCTTACAGACTTGGCGAAAAGAAATGCGTTGAACTCGTCCATCGTACTTGAATACTCAGAGAAGGTTTCTGCCGTCATTTTTAGGATCTCTAAAATCATAAAAGGTCTTAGGTCTTTTGCACGAGATGGAGACAGCGATCCTTTTGAGCCGGCAAAAGTTCGCAGCATCGTTTTAGATACCTTGGATTTTTGCCAAGAAAAAATGAAAACAAATGGCGTGGTGCTCGAAGTGGGGGTGATCTCGCCGGATTTGAGTATCAAGTGTCGCCCAGTGCAGGTGTCTCAAGTTCTATTAAATTTGTTAAATAATGCTTTTGATGCTGTTTTGGGTCTAGACGAGAAATGGATTCGAATAGATGTGGTTGATCGGGGTGAGTTTGCTGAGATCCGCATCAAAGACAGTGGAGCTCGCATTTCCCCAGAGGTTCAGGAGAAGCTGTTTCAGCCCTTCTTTACGACAAAGCCTGTGGGTCAGGGGACTGGCTTGGGTCTAAGCATCTCTACTGGAATAGCGAATGCTCACCATGGCAGTCTGAAGTTGGATGGTTCGTCTCAGAATACTTGTTTTGTGCTGCAATTGCCAAAGGTGGCGGATGCCTAAAAGGTCGTCGGGAGAGCCGCTAAGGAGATTTAGCAGGAGTAGTGACCGGGATTGAAGCTGGTGCGCGTCCTCCGGGGGGCTGCGCATTTGCCGGAGTCTGCGGCAAGGTCGCCGCGGTTTGCGCTGGCGCTGCTTCTGGTGTTGTCGCGTTCGTGGAGGCCTGGCTTGGGTTGATAGCTGGCATCTGATCGGCAACAAGGGAGGGGTTTGCTTGCGTAGGATTCGCGGCCTGCTCCTCTGCTTTTTCTGGAGCATCCGGAAACGGAATTGCATCCACCTTGGGCTCTAGGATCCTCAGTACGACCCGTCGATTCTTTGCGAGCGCTGTCTCGTTCCAGCTCCCATCCGGCATGCGCGCAGGGGCGATCGGGCGAGTGTCGGCGTATCCAATCGATGTCAGCAGGGATGGATTGTAGCCTTTGTCGAGAAACATTCTCACCACGCGAGAGGAGCGAGCCCCTGAGAGCTCCCAGTTGGACGGAAACACGCCAGCCAGGATGGGGCGTCCATCCGTGTGCCCTTCGACGACAACCTTGAATTGTTTGTTCTCTTTCTTTTGTTGAATCTCGAGTCCATCAATCACTTTTAAAAGTGCTGCTTGTCCTTCTGTTTTCACGTCTGCGCTCAGGGTGTCGAAGAAGACTGTTGACTCAAAGACGATCGTTACTCCGTAACCATCTACCTTGATTAGAGTTTGTTTTTCGACGCCAGCATCCTGAATGATCTGGGTCATGAAGCGGCCCATCTCCTGGGTGGGTGACTTGTATTTGCCGCCGAACTGCTTGGCTACTTCTTCTTTGACTTTCTCGTACTTGGGATCGTCCAGCTTTGACATGCTAAAAAGCATAATGAAGAAGCCGCAAAGCAGGGTCATCATGTCAGCGTAAGAAACGAGCCAACCTTCGCCTTCCTCTCCGGCGTGGCCTGATTTGCTATGCTTTAGCTTCATCTGCAGCTTGACCATCTCGGCCTCTTGCTGCTGTTGAAGCGCTTTTGAGTTCTTTAAAAACTTCTTAAGCGCCATTAACTACGATGCCTTTCGAGTGACGCGATCTTTTGGTAGCAAGAAGGAGTTGAGGCCTTCGCGCAGTGTGATCGGGTTGACCTGTTGCTTAAGCATGATCGCGCCTTCGACCATCATCCGGCGCAGGGTCATTTCTTCGACCGTTCGCTCGGTGAGATTCTCCGCGATGGGCAAGAAAACTAGGTTGGCGAGTGCAATCCCGTAGAGCGTACCGATGAGGCCGATCGACATTGCAGGGCCGATGAGTTTTTGGCTATCGGGTTGACCGATTTTTTGAAGTAGAGCGATCATTCCAAGTGTCGTAGCCAGGAGCCCGAACGCCGGCGGGAAACGTCCGATGGACTTGAACATGTTGGCTTCATGCATGAACCGCATCTCGATCGTCTTGAGGCGTTGCTCAAGAGTGGTGCGGATCTCGTTTTCAGTCAGGACGCCAGCAGCGACAAGGGATACGCACTCTTTGAGAAACTCGTGGCGAATGGAGTTGAGAGAATCGTTGAGTGCCGAAGTGCCCATGCTGGCCTTCTTGTTGAGTTCTAGGATCTGTTGAATCGCAGCGGTGTAGTCGATCTGATGTCGACCCAACACGCGCAGCAAGAACACTTTGAAGAGGCCGAGGACTTGAAGTATCGGGAAGCTGATGCTTGCCGCAGCCCAGGTACCCCCGACGACGATGAGGATACTGTGCAGATCCAAGAAGAACATGAGATTGTCGGTCGTTGCGTGGAGCGCGGCGTACATGACGCCCACGCCAGTGAGGACTCCGAGGAGAGATGAGAAGTTCATGCTCCCTCCTCTGAATCGCGCGTAGCGGTGAGGTGCGTACGCCCTTGGCGTGAGCCTTTATACAGTTGGCACAAGCGTGCATGAATGTTTTTCATTTTAGGCGGCCTCCTTCTTCAAGGCGGTTTTCCATAGTTGGTATTGACTAATGACGTAGTTTTCGTCGAGCTCGCGGAGGCGGCCCACCAGGGTGCGTACGCAGCTTTCCATGAACCGGATCTTGAGGTCATTTCCTGAGCTCAGAAACTGCTCGAAGCGATCCTTTGAGATATAGAATACCGTGCAATCGGTGAGAGCGCGGACGGTTGCGGATCTTGGGTTCTCGTCAACGAGCGACATTTCGCCAAAAAAGCTACCGCGACGGAGCTGGCCCACGTCGTAGTTTTCTCCCGTGAGCTTGTTTGTCTTGTAGATGCCGACGACACCTTCGAGGATCAGGTAGAGGCCCCAAGACATCTCTCCCTCGATCACGATGTTGGCGTGCGCTTCAAATGAGGCCGTAGTGCCGAGCTCGACCAGACTCTTGAGCTCGCTATCGTTCAGCGTCTGAAGGAGTCTGACCTCTTTGAGCATCCCTAGGCTCGGTTTAGTCGTCGCATCGTAGACAACCATGCTAGCCTACCTTTCTTCCACGAACAGAGGTCGTGTCGTTTTCAGCGTCCACGAATCCGGACGAGGTCTCGGCGTAAGGCGCCTGTGAGGCGGCTGCGGCGGCAGCTGCGCCGGCCCTGGTATCGGCGAACATGCGCTCGTTGGTCTCGACCAAGTTGATGAGTCCTTCGTTGGCCATGAGTTTCATGCGGTTGAGCACCTTGCGCTCGATGCCCTGATAAGCTTCGCGAGAGATCGTGCCCAGCGTGCTGAGCTCCTCTTCGAGCTCAATGATGAGCTCCTTAGGGGATTTGGAGAACACGGCTTGTCTCGTATCCTGGGGCGCGCCCTTGAGGAACTGCAGCAGCTCATCGTGCCTCAAGCTCAGCACCACTTCGAGCAACTGCCCATCGCGCAAGAAGCGCAGCGTATCGATGCTGACGAGCTTGCCCTTCACCGTGCGCGCGCTCTCGGGGTTGGTCGTTTCTAGGTTCTTCATCACGGCGCGCTGGATGGCCGTGCCCGTGCGCTCGAGCAAGTTGACCAAGACCTCGCTGCCCGGCAGCGCTTCGGTGTTGAGTCGAGGGTTGTCGCGGCGCTTGCGCTTCAAGGCATGAGCGACGTTAAAGATATAGTCCCGCGGCAAGTAGTCGATGCGCGAGAGTTCGGTGAGCAGCTTCATGCGCGTGTCCTCGTCGAGCTGCGAGTAGATGGCCGCTCTCTTCTGGGTGTCTACCTGCGTGAGCACGATGGACTTCACCGTGAGCGACTCGTTGCGAACGAGCTCGAGGATCTGCATCCCATCCATCTCGGCCAAGAAATCAAAGAGGTTGGATGAGCGATTGCCCATCACCACGAGCTTGCCCGCTACGGTGCGGTTATGAAGCTTGCGCAGCAGCTCGAGCTTCTCCGCGTCTTTGAGCTCAGTGGGGTTCTTGGCGTAGTACTCCATGAGCTCCGACAGATCGCTTTGCAGCGAAGGGTCCCGGAGCATGTCGATGACGATCGATTCGCCAAAGAGCTGGATGTACTGAGAGGTGGTCTCGACGCCTTCTTCGGTCAGCACGCGGCTAAAGACTTGCTTAGCCACCCTAGGTTGCTGGGCATAGACTGCGGTTAACTCCTCGAGCAGGGACTCGATCTCGTAGCGAATCTTGACGTTGCTGCGGTTCTCCTCGTGGGTGGCGGATCCGGGAACTCCGGCCTGCGTGCTGCCTCCCGTGGGGTCTTGCGCCATCTGCTGGATCACGCGCGTGATGGGGTTGAGGGCGTCTCCCTCGCCTAGGCGCTTAGGGCGGTAGCTGGCCATCGCCAGGAAGATGAGCAGCGAGAGCACCGAGCAGGCAAAGATCAGTCCATAGAATTTGAACTTCTGAAGCTCGGCTTGAACCGCGTCCCCGCTCTCCACGCGCTCGATCTTCTCGAAGCGCTCGAACTTCTCTTGGCGCTGGTTGTTCTCGTTGGTCTGAGAGTTGTTGCTGTTAGTGTCCTTGCTCGAGGAGTTGAGGCTATTCTTGCTGTCGAGCGAGGATTGAGAGTTGTGGGATTTATTTTCCTTGGAGTCGTTGACGGAGGATAGCGAGCGGTTGGCTCCCTTGCCATCCACTCCGCCTGCGAGGCCGCCGGATCCAAATCCCCCCACCGGGTGAGGAAACTTGAGTGACTTGGCCGTGAGGCTGACATTTTTGAATGAGTTGGTCTTGAGCTTGGCCATCTCGAGGATGTTGCTTCGCTCTTCGGGCGTCAGAAGGTCGTCGACTAAGATCGTAGCGGAGATGTTTTTTACGCGAAGTGCGGTGCCGGACTCCTGAAAGAACTCGCCTGGCTGCCCGTACTGAGCTTCTTCGCTGTTGACGGCCTCGGTCTGGACATTGAAGTCCGCCAGCAAGCATTGATCCGGGCAGAACTGATTGAACAGATCTTCCATCGTGTTCTTGAACTGGCGGATGACCCGCTCCCGGAGCTCGGCCACGCGCGATTCGCTGCCGACGGGCTGCGGAAAGTGAGCCAGCTGCAGGTCCACTTTTACGGGATAATCCAAGGTGTCGAGGAACTGCTGCACGAGCTCTAGGAGCTTCGAGCGCGAGACGGGTCCGACTTTGTCGTCGATCAAAAGCTTTAAAACAGCAGACGAAGCAGCTAGGTCGGCCGCCTTGCTCGAATCGATTTCGTCAAAGCCGGGAGCCACTTCCTCGGGCGTGGCCACGTCGATGGTGGCGTGCACGGAGAGCAGGCGGCATTCTTCTCTGCAGTAACGATCCAAAAGGGGCTCGACCAAGTGCCTGATCTGGGTCTCGGCCGTCTTCTTGACGATCTCCACGGGAGAGAGCTGCGCGCGTGCGGCAGAGGTGAGCAAGGTCGCAAGAACAAGGGCTAGGCTGTAAACTGCGGTTCTTAAGCGGAGGTTTGGATGTGACTTCATGGCGACGCCAC
>JACCDG010734485.1_pt1 | contig 30948 bp, 28 predicted proteins | sample 7442471 | NCBI WGS metagenome assembly JACCDG01 (sample SAMN15323444, study PRJNA562643) | freshwater metagenome | isolation source: river surface water | place: USA:Blue River Watershed | collected 2017-08-17 | reverse complement strand
TAGTCCAACCATTCTCAAGAAACACTGTGAATGCGGTACTAAAAATACAATTTTGAAAGCAATTCACAACTGGGATACGAAATCACAAAGTTAACCTGGTACTGTGAATGCGGTACTAAAAATACAATTTTGAAAGCAATTCACAACAGTAATGGTCGTGAAATAGCTTATCATAATACTGTGAATGCGGTACTAAAAATACAATTTTGAAAGCAATTCACAACTAATATGTTCCTCCATGATTGAGAAGTTTAACTGTGAATGCGGTACTAAAAATACAATTTTGAAAGCAATTCACAACCGAATGGATCATGTTAAGCATTACTCTTAACTGTGAATGCGGTACTAAAAATACAATTTTGAATGCTAAACGTATCCAGTTCAGATAAATAACTAAATCTTTAATCGAATGGATTTTCCATTTATTCGTACTTTAACAATTAATTGAGCCTCATGTCCATTCTGGTTCAAATTATTGACCATTTTATTGATCAATCCAAGCCCAACATTTTGGCGCATATTTTCTAAGTTAGATACTTGCTGAATAGAATTAAAGCCGGCTACTTTCGCAAACTTGGATTGTGATAAGTTTAGTTCTTCTCTTAGTTTTTTTACAATCGATAGCATAGGTTGATCATTATAATTGCTTAAGTATTTTTTCAGTGAAGGCAACAATGGCGGAATTTATAGCATCGTCCTCTGTTAAGGCTTTTAATTCTTGTCCGAATAATTTTAAATTGAGGAATTGAGTGGCGTACTTATATTGTTCAATTTGACGTCCAGAGGGGCTAAATAAAACAACTCGAATCCATTGTTTTGCTACGGCAATTGTTAGGGTATTTAGATTTTCAAGTTTGAAGGATTTGTAATTTTGCGTGTACATGATTGAATATTTAGTTTTATAAGCAATATATTCTATCATCAATGCTTTACCAATCCAATCATTTAAATTTCAGTGACAAAATTACCAAATTATTCCCCTAAAATCACCTCAATTTCAATTTTCAAAACGGGTAAGTGATTGATGACAATACTCCAAATGATTTCATCTGAGACGGAGTCATATCCATGAATAATTCGATTTCGCGTATCAACGATTTTTCTTGCATTGCTAATGATTAATGTTTCATCGCGTAAATAAATTCGGTTTAATGCTTCACCGATAATCTCGATATTGCGTTCTACGGCTCTTTTTGTGCGTAAATCCTGTTGATAAGCGGCGAAAGTAAATTGTTCAGCCCCTAGAAATACTTCTATTTCCTGCAATGCATTTAAAATATCATACAGCCAAACACAAACATTATTGTCCATAGACTAATATTTTTTGCGCATCGAGTGCTTCAATCAAAAGAGGATTATGTAATGCTTGTTTCTCTAGCAGATCTACCTGCCGATCAAACAGATTTTGAAGCGCTTCTTTCAATGCAAAATAATTGTCGGCATAATTGTCAACTTCCAAGGAATTGAATTCTACGATCAGATCGACATCGCTAGTTGAATTAAACTTAGAAGTTAGTATGGAACCAAAGGCGTAGAGACTTTTCACACTGTATGTTTCACAGAGCACATGAATGGGTTCTTGATAGCTTAGAATGGCGTTCATACAGCAATATTTTGCATCAAATGTAGATGAATTTTGCGTGTAACCTCTTAAATAAACTGATAATTTTAATAAACTTCCAAAGCTTTATCAAAAGCCATTTGCACCTCATTAGTTAAACGATGCGGGAAACTAAGTTTATACCAATAGTCATTATTGACTTCCTGCTCGACAATTTGAATGGTGTATTTTTTGATCACTTTCATAACCTCATTCATTTGGGGATAGCTGAAGCGGATTTCATAGGTGTCCATCGGTTCGATTTCGTTGATATCCGCTGCTGCAAAGGCTTCGAGGCTTGCTTCTTTATAGGCTTGAATTAAACCGGGCACGCCTAATAAGGTTCCCCCAAAGTAACGCACTACCGCTACGAGTGTGTAGTGGACATTGTTTGACAGAATCGTATTTAGAATGGGTTTTCCTGCACTTCCTGATGGCTCGCCATCGTCATAGGAACGCGCTTCCTCGGGTGTAAAACCGAGTCGGTAAGCGTAGCAAATATGCCTAGATTTTGGATGCAATTCCTTTAAGGAATTTATCTGTTCCTTGATATCTTCGACATCTTTCACAGGAAATACATATCCGATGAATTTACTTCCTTTATCTTTGTAGAGTCCCTCGGCGGGTTGTGAAACGGAAAGATAGGAATCAGGAAGGGACATGCTTGCAAATAAAAATTCAATTTATGCATAACAATCATTTTTTCCTACGAATCTTAGCTCGGGAGCTACGTCAAATTTTGACCTATGCGCGGCTCAAGCAATGTTTTTCGCAGGAAAAGGATGAGCTAGTCATTGGATTTGAGCGGCAAAATGGACAAGATTTTTGGATTAAATGTAGTTTTGGTTCCCAGTTTTCAAGTTTGCAATTTCCGGATGATTTCCGAAGGGCCGGTCGGAATTCTGTGGATTTGTTTTCGGATTTGCTCCTGCATGAAGTGCAGGATGTTCGAGTTTTTGAGAATGAGCGCGCTATCGGTTTATATTTCTTAGGTGAACAGGTTTTGGTATTAAAATTATTTGGTAATCGTTCCAATGTAATTCTATTTCAAGTAGGGGAACATCAAGGCCAATTTCAGAAACGCTTAGCTAAGGATTTTGACTTGACTTTAGGACAATTGGATCGGTCGATTGATCAGTCCTATGAAGCCTTTCAAGAAGCCGAAGGGGATTGGATGGCATTGTACCCAACCTTAGGAAAAGAGGGAGGCAATTATTTACAAAGTTTGGGCTATTCGAATCAATCCATCGTGAAGCAATGGAACTTATTACAGCAAACCTTACAATGGTTGGATGATCCGATGATCTCGATTGTGGAGACCGCTAAAGGGATTGCATTGACGCTATTTCCACAGGAGGGTGAAGTCTTATATCAAACCAAAGATGTATTCGATGCCTTAAACCAATTTTATTCGCTGCATTATTCAGTAGGGGAGTTTCGTCGGGAGAAATCATTGTTGATGGAAACCCTCGGTAAATTACACCTGAAGGCGATTCATTACCTGGAAAGTCTAGAAAAGCAGCAAGTTAAACGGGATTCAAGTTTAGCTTATGAAGAAATTGGAAATATTTTGATGGCCTTTTTGCATCTGATTCCCTCTGGAGCCAAGTCGGTTGAATTAGATGATTTTTACCATGGCGGAAGGGTCACCATTAAACTAAACCCTCTGCTATCGGGCCCAGAAAACGCCGAAAATTACTATCGAAAGGCGAAGAATTTCTCCAAAGAAATTGCGCAATGGGAAGCAGCGGTTGCTCGAAAAAAGGCTGAAATCGTTGAATTAGGGGCCCAACTGAAAGGCGTCGAAGCGGCTCAGGTACGCAGGGAGTTGAAGCCTTATTTACAATATTTAAAGGTCCAACAATCGACCAAACAATCGTCGGAAGAATTACCATTCAAGCAATTTGTGACATCGGGCTGGACGATTTGGGTGGGCAAAAATGCGAAGAATAACGATTTGTTGACGCTGAAATATGCGAAGAAATTTGATATTTGGTTACATGCTAGGGATGTTTCGGGTTCCCATGTGATTATTCGAAATCCGCAACAGCAAACGGTCCCCAAACATGTGATCGAGAGAGCTGCCGAACTCGCAGCGCATTTTTCCAAACGTGCGACGGAGTCACTTTGTCCTGTCATTGTAACTGCTAAAAAATATGTTCGAAAGACGAAAGATTTATTGCCTGGCCAAGTAATCGTTGATCGAGAAGAAGAGGTAGTTCTAGTTAGGCCGAATTGCTGGGAATAGTATAATTCCGTTAAATCCTTTTCTTTTCCCCTGAAATACCCTATTTTCGCAAAGATTCCCCTTAACTAAACCCTCTTTTTATGCAAGCACACAGTTTAGAGTTGCTCGACTACCTCGTTTTTTTATTTTATTTCATTGTTGTTTCAGGCTACGGTTATTGGATTTACAATAAGAAAAAGTCAAAAATTGCGGATTCAAATGATTTCTTTTTAGCGGAAGGGTCATTAACCTGGTGGGCCATTGGTTCTTCCTTAATTGCATCGAATATCTCTGCAGAACAGTTCATTGGTACATCTGGGGATGGTTTTCAGATGGGTTTGGCGATTGCTACTTATGAGTGGATGGCTGCAGCAACGTTATTGATCGTTGCGATTTTCTTCATGCCGATCTATTTGAAGAACAAGATTTTTACGATGCCTCAGTTTTTAAATAGACGCTATAATTCTACGGTGAGTTTGATTATGGCCGTTTTTTGGTTGTTATTATATATCGCGGTTAACCTAACATCCATTTTATATTTAGGTGCCTTAGCCGTTTCTACCATTTCAGGGTTAGACTTCACGGTTTGTATGATTGCGATGTCAGCATTTGCCATCATAATCACGCTAGGCGGAATGAAGGTAATTGGTTACACTGATGTAATTCAAGTAGTTTTCTTGGTGTTAGGAGGTTTGGTTACCTCTTATTTGGCATTGAATTTAGTTTCTACCCGTTTCGGTGGTGAAGGAGTTATGAATGGGTTGAATCATTTAATGACGAAAGCACCTGATCATTTCCACATGATATTCAGTAAAGACAACGCAAATTATCCATCGCTACCAGGTTTAGCGGTGTTGATTGGTGGTATGTGGATTGTCAACTTAAACTATTGGGGATGTAATCAATACATTACGCAAAGAGCTTTAGGAGCTGATTTGCCAACTGCCCGTAACGGGATTTTGTTTGCTGCGTTCTTAAAAATGATGATGCCTATTATCGTTGTTTTACCAGGTATTGCTGCGTATTTATTGTGGAAAGACGGGATGTTCCAAGCAGAAATGATGAAAGATGGCGTTTTGAGCAAGGATAATGCATACCCTGTATTATTGAACTTGTTGCCAGTAGGATTGAAAGGATTATCGTTCGCCGCATTAACGGCAGCCGTAGTTGCTTCGATGGCTGGTAAAGCGAATTCAATCTCGACGATTTTCACGTTGGATATTTATAAGAACTACATTAACCCAAATGCTTCTGAAAAGAAATTAGTTTCAATAGGACGTTTTGCGGTGGTAGGGGCAACTGTGATTGCCGTATTAATCGCGCCTTTTATGGGTATAGATAAGAAAGGTGGTTTCCAATTCATTCAGGAATATACAGGATATTTTTCTCCGGGTATTTTTGCCTTATTTATCATGGGATTCTTCTGGAAGCGCACAACATCCAAAGCAGCATTATTCGCTTTATTGGGCGGTGTGACATTTTCTGTTGTTTCTAAATATATTCCTACTTGGACGGGTGTGACAGATTCAATCTTCTATTCTTCATTCCAAGATGCGGATGGGATGTATGTGATCCCATTCATTGATCGTATGGGCTGGGTATTTACCTTTTGTATCACATCGATGGTGGTAATCTCTCTCCTAGATCCTGAATCGAAGAACAATCCAAAAGGCTTGGAAATCGATGCAAAGATGTTCAAACTTCAGCCTTCGTTTATTGCAGGTTCCGTGGTGATTGTGATGATGTTGTTGATGTTGTATACTTATTTTTGGTAGGGGAGAGTTAGGAGTGAAGAACTAAGAGTGAAGAGTTACTTTATTACTCGTATAAAAAAACCTCAGGATTTTATTCTGGGGTTTTTTTATATAAAAAATGCCCGAAGTTTTCACCTCGGGCACTCTCTGTATTCTTCACTCTTCACTCTTAATTCTTACCTCATTCAAAGCGCCCCTGCGATAATCGAATCCACCACACTCGGATCTAACAATGTAGATGTGTCTCCTAGGCTACCAAATTCACCCTCTGCCACTTTGCGTAAAATACGGCGCATAATTTTGCCGGAGCGGGTTTTGGGTAAGCCCGTGACGAATTGAATCTTATCCGGTTTGGCGATTGGTCCGATAACTCGAGAAACAGTAGCTAAAATATCTTTTCGAGTTAATTCATCATTAATTGTAGGATGCTCACAAATCACATAGGCATAGATTCCTTGACCTTTCACATCATGTGGGAAACCTACCACAGCGGATTCTATGACACCTGTGTGCATATTGATGGCATTTTCTACCTCGGCAGTCCCAATCCGGTGGCCGGAGATATTCATCACATCATCGACCCGACCGGTAATTCGGTAGTATCCGTCCTCATCCCGCATACATCCGTCTCCCGTGAAATACAGACCCGGATAGGTGGAGAAATAGGTGGTCTTGCATCGATCATGGTCGCCATAAGTTGTACGGATGATGGACGGCCAAGGGTATTTGATACATAAGTTTCCATTCACACCGTTTCCTTCGATTTCATTCCCATTTTCGTCAACCAAAATAGGTTGCACTCCGGGTAGGGGAAGCGTAGCGAAAGCGGGTTTTAAAGGTGTAATGCCCGCGATTGGGGAAATCATTAATCCACCCGTTTCCGTTTGCCACCAGGTATCTACAATCGGGCAATTACCTTGTCCAACCTTCTCATGATACCATTGCCATGCTTCCTCATTGATCGGTTCTCCCACAGAACCTAGCACACGAAGCGAGCTTAAATCTTTTCCTTCTAATACCTCGTCGCCAAAGCCCATCAGCGAGCGAATTGCTGTAGGTGCCGTATAGAAGATATTCACTTGGTGACGTTTGATGATATCCCAGAAACGTCCTGCATCTGGGTACGTTGGAATTCCTTCAAATAAAACAGATATAGCCCCATTCAATAAAGGACCATAGACCAAATAGGAGTGACCTGTGATCCAACCAATATCAGCGGTACAGAAAAATACATCGCCTGGATTATATTGGAAAACATTGGCAAAGGTGTAAGCGGTGTACACCATGTAGCCTCCGCAAGTATGCACAACGCCTTTCGGTTTACCTGTAGAACCCGAAGTGTAAAGGATAAATAAAGGATCTTCCGCATTCATTGGTTCAGGAGCGCAATCAGCAGATGCCTGCGCCTCTTCTTCTTCCCACCACAAATCGCGCCCTTTGAGCATTGCTACTGGTGTTTTCGTGCGTGTTTTGACTATGACTGTTTCAACACAAGGACATGAAACCAAGGCATCATCCACGGTTTCTTTCATGGGAATATTTTTGTTTCCACGCACTGCGCCATCGGTTGTAATCACGATTTTACACAGGGAATCATTGATGCGATCCGAAATGGATTGTGCAGAAAAACCGCCAAAAACGACTGAGTGAATGGCTCCGATGCGTGCACAGGCTAATACTGCAATGGCTAATTCCGGTATCATGGGCATGTAAATACACACACGATCCCCTTTTTTGACCCCTTGCGCTTTCAATACATTACTGAATTTACAAACGCGTGCGTGCAATTGACGGTAAGTTAACGTAATAGCTTCATCTCCGGGTTCGTTAGGCTCATAGACAATTGCAGCTTGATCGGGAATTGTTTTCAGGTGGCGATCTAGCGCATTGGCCGTTATATTCATTTGGCCATCTTCGAACCATTTGACTGAATAATCGTCGAAACTCCAATCCAATACTTTGGTAAATGGCTTAATCCAATCAAACTCGTTGGCGATGTTTGCCCAGAATCGCTCAGGGTGATTTACACTTTCGGCGTAGGCTTCATGGTATTGAGCTAATGATGTAATTCTCATGATCTATGTAGGTTAGTTTTTTAGTTTCTCGTACAATTCGTTTATTTTTTTAACTAAGTCGCGATTAGAAAAGGGTTTAGGGATATATAAATCAGCACCCATTTCATAGCCTTTTTCAATATCTGATTCCGCGATTTTTGCTGAAATAAATACCACGGCAGGTTGATAGGTAGTCTTTAGTGCTTTAGCTTGTTGGCACACACCATAGCCATCTATTTTCGGCATCATGATATCTAAAATGATTACCTCGGGCAATTCTTTTTCAATGAGTTGTATGGCTTCTTCACCATCGCGTGCTACAAATACCTGATGTCCTTCTTTTCGCATTAGGAAATCAAGAGACATCAGGATGGCAGGTTCATCATCTGCGATTAAAATTCTCATATTAGGCGGTTTTTTGAATAGGTAATTTAAGGATAAATTTGGCTCCATGCCCTAGTGAACTCTCTAAATGAATCGTTCCTTGGTGCATTTCAATGATTTTTTTCGAAATGGATAAACCCAATCCTGAGCTATCAATTTTACGATTTGGATTATCGACTTGCTTAAACTTTTCAAAAATTTGGTCATGATATTTTGGGTCGATGCCAATTCCATTGTCTTCCACATCGATACAGATGTGTGTGGCATTTTCATACAAACGAACTTGGATGATTCCTTTGCTAGGTTCCACATTTTTGATAGCGTTAGAAAGTAGGTTGATGATTACTTGAACCAATTTTTCGAAATCACCATGAATTTGTCGCTGGGTTCGTTTTTGACTAACATCAACCTGAATGCCAACCTGATTTTGTTGGGCTATCGCTGTAAAATTCATCATGGCTTTTTCGATAACGGCTCCTAAATCAACGGAATGCATATCGAAATTTACTTTTCCTGCGGCTAATTTTTCTAAATCGAGGACTTGGTTAACGAGCCTACTTAAGCGGTCTGACTCCTGTATGATGGTTTCTAAAAAGGTTTTACGCTCCTCTTGACTAATATCTTCATGTTCAACCATAATTTCTGATAAGGATCGAATGGAGGTGATTGGGGAGCGAATTTCATGGGTTACTGTTGTTAGGAATTCATTCTTTTGGGCATCAATTTTGACTAATTCAGCATTGCTTGCTTGTAGGTCTCTAGATTTTTGTAACAGGAGGATGACCTCTGACATACCAATCTGCTCTTCTTTGGAAATGGCAGAAATAATTAGTCGGGCAGAAGTTGAACCGACAAAGCCAGCGAGTATTTTCTCAGTTTGTGTAACCAAAATTGGGTCAGCATAGGTTTCGCTCAAGGACAGATTATTCGCTTTTGCAATTTGCTTGAGTCTTTGTTCCGTATTGATTTTGCCAATGAACCCGCTAAGTGCTTGTCTTAAATCTCTTAACCGTGCCTTTCCGCGCCAGATGGTTGAGTTTTCGATGTTTTTGGAATACTCAAATACGTCCACGAATAAGTAGGATTGGTTGGCATCTTTTCCGTTTTGTTTACTTGTTATCGAAACGGCATACAGGGCTAAGACATTGAACGTAATGGACCAATAGGTGGCATTGGAAACGGGATTGAGGCCTTCGATGCGAAATACATCCGTTGATATTCCCAAATTAGGTAGAAAAAGTAGTGCCGCACTGATTATAAAACCGGTTAAGATTCCCGTCAAGGCTCCTTGCCGACTAGCCTTTTTCCAATAAATCCCAAGAATTGTGGCTGGGGCAAATTGGGCAACGATTACAAAGGAGGTCATCCCAACGGATACGAGGTTGACTAGGCTTTCTGTTTCGCGATAATGGACATATCCTAATATCATAATAACTACGATCATGATGCGGCGTATGTTTTGATTGATTGAGCCGAGTTGATTTTGATTATCACTGAAAAAGCCTTTTTGTCTTAATAGTAAAGGCATGATTAGGTTGTTGCTAATCATAGAACTGATTGCCATGGTTTCCATGATGACCATACCTGATGCGGCTGAAAATCCGCCCAAATAAACAATAAATGCTAACAGTTTGGAATGAAAATGAATGGGCAAGCCTAGTACATATAAATCTGAATTTAATCCACTTGAATTTAGCAAAGCATAGCCTGCAATTCCCAAGGGAATTACGAATATATTAATCAGCAACATATACAATGGAAATATCCATGAGGCTTGTTTGAGGTTTTCTTCCTCCCCAATTTCGACAACTGCCACATGGAAAACACGGGGAAGAAACAAAAAGGCAATGCCGCAAAGGATAAATTGGATAAACCAGTTGCCATATCCGCCGTTGGTTTCTATACTCGGAAGCGAAATCGTATGAAGCTGTAGGGTGCCTTCCCATCCTTGGTAAATTTGGTAAGAAATATAAATTCCAATCGCCAAAAAGGCTACGAGTTTGATGATTGACTCCATAGCAATGGTGAAAATCATGCCTTCATGTTTTTCGGACGAGTCAAATCTGCGAGGCCCTAACACCAAGATAAATAAGGTGAGTGAGATGAAAAGTAGAAAGGAAGGGTCTTGGTAAAATGTGGCGCTCGGTGTGGATTGTGTAATTAAATCAAAGCTTTGTGCGATGGCTTTTAACTGCAGACCGATGTAGGGGATCCCAGCGAATAAGGAAATCAATGTCACCCCTAAACCGATTCTGCTGTCTTTGCCGTAACGCGTTGAAATGAAATCGGCAATATTTGTAATGTTATGAATCTTTGCAATTCGAACCATTTTTCGGACAAAGCCCCATGCGAGAATCATCACTAAGGTAGGCCCTAAATAGACGCTTAAAAAGCTGAGGCCGTTGCTCGTTATTTGTCCCACAGAACCATAATAAGTCCAAGCAGAACAATAAATAGCCAAAGATAAGGCATAAATGAGGGGGTTATTTATCAAACTTTTGTTTTGCGCTTTTTTCTTTTCAGCCCAAAAAGCCAAAAGGAAAAGTATGCCCAAATAAGCAATTGACAAAAAGGCTATCTCCCAAACGCCCATAAATTATTTTGAATTACGATTTAAGATGATCCCTGTGCTGACGATGGCTCCTAGCCAAACAACGAGAAAGTAGAGGTATATAAATGGGATGCCCAATACACTATTTTTCGAGTCAATAAAATGGAGTATGGGGAAGTTAAGTAAACCCAAAAATACAATTGCCACTAATAGTAATTTGTTATTTCGCATCCTTTAAATGTAACAAGCGCCTATCGAGCGAAAGATGCTTGATAGGGCGCTTGTAGGTTTGTTTGTTGATTATACGTTATCAAACTCGCCAGTTAAGGAATAATATCCAAAAACTGACATTCCAATGGAGATTAATGGAGCTAATACACAGGTGTAAATAATCGCTGGTACTAAATCGTTTCCTCCTTTTTCCCATAAAGGGAGTGCTTGGAAATACACTAAATAAATGCCTGCTGCTACACCTAGTGCAATCCAAACAAGGCCTAAAATTTTCTTTATTGCGTTCATTTTAAAAGTTCTTTATAAGTTACTAGGCGTGTTTTTTGTCGCCTTTGATGTAAATGATACCAATGATAACACATACGCTTACCAAGGCAATTGGGTAATTTAAACCTTCTAAATAAGGTTTAGCGATGCTCGCTACCTGGCCTGCCTCTTCTGCTGCTTTGTTTGAGTCTTTTGCTGTTGTTACTAAGAACGTGGCAATCGCTGGCATCAAGCCTCCGAAGATACCATTTCCAATGTGATATGGCAATGACATGGAAGTATATCGAATTTTGGTTGGGAATAATTCAACCAAGAATGCAGCTATCGGTCCATAAGCCATAGTTACAAAGGAAATCAATAAGAATACCATTCCGATTAAGGTCCATTTGTCTGAGTCATTGATCGTGATTGTCTCTTTTACATCGGCTTTCGGCGCCTCTGCTGATTTATCAGCTAATACGACCAATTTACTAACTTTTTTATAGGTCGCTCCATCGGTGTAACTACGTGTTGTTGTTGTTGTAATCAAAGAATCAACAGTAGATTTGGCATTTAGCGCTCTAGTTTCCTCGATTTTTTCAGAACCTGCAACAACTTCTTTGTTTTTCACACTAACGGTTTCGTACATTTTATCGAAGATGGGACGATAAGCGAATACTGCGATCGCCATACCTGCGAGCATGATTCCTTTGCGGCCAATTTTATCAGATAATGCACCAAAGAAAATGAAAAGTGGTGTTCCTAACAATAATCCAATCACTAAGATGGTATTTGTTTGAATGTCATCCAGATTACAAATTTTCAATAAGAACGTTTGCGCATAAAATTGACCCGTATACCAAACTAAACCTTGACCCATCGTTGCTCCGAAAAGGGCCAATAAAACGAATTTCAAGTTTAATTTGTTGCCAAATGACTCTTTCAATGGATTTGTAGAGGTAGCACCTTCTTTTTTAGCCTTCTCAAACATAGGAGATTCTTCCATGTTACGACGAATTAAGAATGAAATGCCGACCATGATGATGGAAAGTAAGAAGGGTACACGCCAACCGTAATCATCAAATGCTTCTTTGCTCATAGATGAACGAGTTAACATAATTACGCCCAATGAAATCACTAGACCCACCGTAGCTGTCGTCTGGATCCATGAAGTGAAGAATCCACGACGCTCAGCTGGTGAATGTTCGGCCACATAGGTAGCTGCACCCCCATACTCACCACCTAAGGCTAAACCTTGCAATAAACGTAAAGTCAATACGATGAAGGGAGCCCAGCCTCCAATCGTTGCATACGATGGAACTAAACCGATAGCAAAAGTTGCGCCACCCATCAACATCAACGTAACCATAAATGTGTACTTACGGCCAATTAAATCTCCCAAACGACCAAATACCAAGGCGCCAAAGGGGCGAACCACAAAACCTGCTGCAAATGTTGCTAAGGTATTTAAGAAGGCTGCCGTCGGATTGTCCGTAGGGAAAAATTTGGTTGATAATACGGTTGCTAAAGAACCGAAAATGTAGAAGTCATACCACTCGATGAGTGTTCCGACAGACGAGGCGCTAATAATATAGGCCAAGCTTTGTTTTTTTTGTGACATAGTTTTTTGAATTAAAATGGTTTACAAGATAAGTTTATAGGTAGTTGGCAAATTGAATAACAAATTCTCCTTTATAATCACTGATATTATCCTTGCTAGAATAAATAGGTCGTGAAGAATACTGGAGTGTAATTTTGGAATTGTGTCCGTCGATGTAGAAGTTTGATCCAATATCAAAATAGCTACCCGCTGCCGGCAATGCATCCAATTGTTTTAATGTGTAGGCTACAAAAGGTTGTATACGTAATTTAGGACTATCTGAGTTTTTAGGCAACAATAATCCTGCTTGGGTGTACCAAATTGATCCAGTACCCATTAAAGGACGAGCATTTCCTGCACCTGCTAATGCTTTTGTTCCTGTGTATGTTGGATCAGAGGTGCCCGGATTCATGATTCCTGCATTTCTCAAATAATTTGGGCCAAAATCATTCATGTAAAGGGCAGAGTAAGCTGTAATGGCCATGTTTTTCTTTTTGTCGCCAATAGGCATATCTAAAAATGCATCCACGGCGAACGAATTAATGGAATGTTTAGATTTTATGCCGTTAGCTTGACTCATTGTACCTTCAGGTTGGTTGTAAAATCCCGCACCCAAATTGAATACTCTTTTCGTTCCTACATAAGTACCCACGGTGTAAGGTAGTAGGTTTGATTCTTGGTCGAAGAATTGGTACATAGCATATCCACCTGTTGATAATTTGCTCTCTCCATTATTATCTACGGCAATTGCATCTGCAGCGTTTGAAGCATTTGTAGGAGCCAAATTTGTTGCAAAAGGTTTGTTGATGTTCAGTCGGTAATCTAATTTGCCCAATTTTCCTTTGGCATAAATACCAAATAAGCGAGCAAATTGATCACTTGCCTCTATGAGTGGCCAGTTGAAAATAGGTGCATCCACCGCTAAGAAATTCAATGTACTGGCTGAAGTCATTCGAGAAATTCCGTTGAAATAATGCATACCAGCTCCTATTGATAAAGTGTTCGGACTTTCTTTCGTTGCAAGCTTGATGGCATATTCACTGTAAGCATCATGGAAAAACATTTGAGGTTTTTTCCCGGCACCATAACCGCCAGTTCCTGTTGTACCCGATCCACCTCCTTGCACAAATGATTGATTATTGACACCAAAATGTAGTACAACCATGTAGCGTGGTGAGATTTGCGAGTAAGCCAAAATACGAATACGGCGGGCACTAATATCCATCGTGCTAGTTGATGGCGTACCATTGACCAAAGTTCCTGGATTGTTGTCGATAGAACGAGCCCAAATTTGATTCCAAAGGACAAAGCGCATATACTTAGATCCTTTGTCGTTAAAATTAATTTTTAAACCAGAGCCGTAGTCTTGGGATCCTTGGGCATTCAGTCCAAAACTTCCTAGCATGAGCGTAAGTAAAATAACAGAAGAGGTTTTCATTTGAATATAAGTTTAAAGGGTTTTATTTGCATTTTTTGGTTGAGCAAATATTTCTATATTCTAGTGAAATCTATTCTTTTGCTATAGCATTGCTAAATTGATATAGATTTATATGCTTTTTATGCGTGTCCATTGAATGACCATGAATTTGTCCCCTAATTCCGTGATAATCATGCCCTTGTTACTGAGGTTTCCGGGTATGATGACAAATTCAGAAAGTTCTTTGTGGTTAAGGATACGGTAGGTAGGGGTGTAGAACTCTTGCTTGGGAATTTTGATACGGTATTTTTTTACCCAATTCATCACAGAAACATGGCTAATGCCTAGTAGGCGTTCAATTTCACGGTAACTAACTCCTTCAATGTATAGCTGCAGCGCTTTGATCACGTAATAACTATCGATGCTTTTGCCAATTTTAGATACGGTAAAGTTGTATCCGCATGATTTACATTTAAATCGTTGTTTTTCGTTGATTATGCCGTTTTTTGCAACTTCATAGGAGGAACATTGTGGGCAGGGAGTATTGGATGCCATAAGTATCTATATTATTTTAGCAAAGCTATAGAAAATTACCAAAAATGGTAATAAACGTAGAAACTTTTTACTTTTGTTTATTCGAATAGTATATATGAAAGAATTTAATGAGACGCAACGGTTCTCGCAATGGTGGCTTTGGTTGATCTTACTAGGAACTTGGGGGGCAATAGTCTATGCAATTTTTCAGGAGCCTCCTAAATCTATTATAGCTTATTTTGTTACAGGTTTTTCCGCATTTGGATTGCCGATATTGTTTTGGCAGATGCGTTTATCAACCCGTATAACTTCTGACGGAATTTATGTTCGTTTTGTGCCATTTCATTTAAAAGAGCAGTTTTACGCTTGGGATTTGATTGAATCTGCGCAGGTAAGAACCTATAGTCCCTTGCGTGAATACGGAGGCTGGGGCATTAAGTATGGTTTCAATGGTCAAGGGAAAGTATATAATGTTTCGGGGAATCAAGGTCTACAATTGATATTCAAATCCGGTGAGAAGCTATTAATTGGGACCCAAAAATCAGCAGAAATTCAAGCGGCAGTACGTGTTTAAATTATCAAGGTTTTGGGCAATTTATGTCGCTTTAAAAACGTTCGCAAGTTAACAGCCACGCTGCCGGGGTCATGACCCCGGCAGCGTTACTCCACGCGCGCGGCTGAAGGCCGAAAGCGCGAAATGCGGAAATAAAGCCGTAACTTGCGGCATCATTATGAGAATGCTCGTTATTTCCAGTTATTACTCATAAGCACACATTCTCATTTTTATATGACATTTCAAGAGTTACACCTCATTGAGCCCATCCTAAAGGCTCTTGAGGAGGAGGGTTATACAAACCCAACCCCCATTCAAGCGCAAGCGATTCCGATTGTATTAAAAGGCACCGACCTATTGGGATGCGCCCAAACGGGTACTGGAAAAACAGCTGCTTTTACCTTGCCCATCATCCAATTAATGGATGCCAAGCAAACTTTTCAAAAACCTAAAAAGGTTCGTGCACTCATCGTAACTCCTACGAGAGAATTAGCTATTCAAATTGGAGAAAGTTTTAAAGCTTATGCGCGGCACACGTCCTTGAACTATACCGTTATTTTCGGTGGAGTAGGGCAAAGTCCACAAGTTTCCGCCCTTCGTGCTGGAGTCGATGTGGTTATTGCTACACCAGGTCGTTTATTGGATTTGATGAATCAAAAATATTTGTCGATTGCCAATGTCGAATATTTCGTTCTCGATGAAGCCGATCGTATGCTCGATATGGGCTTTATTCATGATGTAAAAAAACTATTGGCTGCCTTGCCTCGTCAAAGACAATCACTCTTTTTCTCGGCAACCATGCCGCCAGAAATCGTGCAATTAGCTGCGTCTATTTTGCGTAATCCTGCTGAGGTATCTGTTACGCCCGTTTCTTCGACAGTCGAAATCATCAACCAATCCGTATATTTCGTTGACAAAAACAACAAGAATACGCTCTTGCTCGATATCTTAGGTGATACGAATATCAAAACGGCCCTTGTTTTCACACGAACCAAACATGGTGCCGATAAAGTTGTCAAGGTACTTTTGAAGGCTGGTATCAAAGCTGAAGCGATTCACGGGAATAAATCCCAAAATGCACGTCAAACGGCTCTGAAAAACTTTACCGCCCAAACTACACGTGTTTTAGTTGCCACTGATATTGCCGCACGCGGCATTGATGTGGATGATTTAGAATATGTCATTAATTTTGAATTACCAAATATCCCTGAAACGTATGTTCACCGAATTGGTCGGACAGGGCGTGCGGGTGCCAACGGAACTGCGATTTCCTTTTGTGATTTCGAAGAAAAAGCCTATTTGAAGGATATAGAAAAGGTTATTGGTAAGAAAGTTCCTGTTGTAGAGGCGCATCGCTACCCGATGAAGGTCTTGACGATCGAGAAAAAAGCGAAACAAGTTCCTCCCAATCGCGGTGGAAAAGCTAATAAACCCGGAGCTGCAGCGAAACCTGCTGAAAATCCACGTTCATTCGATAAGGCAAAAGCTGGTCGTAAATGGTACGGTAAAAAGAACACATATTAAGATGAAAAAAACACTTTTGGTCATTGCGGGGCCCACGGCTGTTGGCAAAACTGCTTTATGCGTCGAAATGGCTAAAAGTTTGCAAACTGAAATCATCTCTGCCGATTCCCGGCAATTTTACCAAGAATTAAGCATAGGTACCGCTAAACCCAGTTTGACAGAGCAAGGGGGTATCAAGCACCATTTCATTGATTCGCATTCCATTCACGACTATTTTTCTCCTGGTGATTTTGAACGTGAGGCCCTGAAAGTTTTGGCGGACTTATTTCAAAATCATGATATAGTTATCCTAACAGGAGGTTCAGGTTTGTATCTAAAGGCTCTCATGGAAGGGTTGGATGATATGCCTGATGTGGATTTAAATCTACGAGAAAATCTGATGCGTGCATTGGAAACGGATGGATTAGAAGAACTCTTCAATCAATTACAGGAATTGGATCCTGAATATGCCTCAAAAGTGGATTCGCAGAACCCCCAACGGGTTGTTCGGGCTTTGGAGGTATGTTTATCCACGGGGAAATCTTACACTTCATTCCGCAATCAGCAAAAAGCTGATCGTCCCTTCGAGATGATTAAAATTTGTCTTGACCGACCGCGCGAGGAATTGTATGCACGAATAGACCAGCGCATGGATATGATGTTGGCCGCCGGATTAGTTCAAGAAGCCAAAGATTTTGAGGCATATCAAGATCGCTATGCCTTAAAAACCTTAGGCTATAAAGAAGTATATGGTTTTTTTCGAGGCGAGTACGACGAAGCAGAAATGGTTCGTTTGTTGAAGCGCAACTCTAGGCATTATGCCAAAAAACAATTAACCTGGTTTCGCCATCAGGATGATTATGCTTTTGTGCATCCTGATCGAGCTTTTGTCTTTATTCAGGGCAAACTTAAATAAGCTTCAAGCCCCCCTGTGACATTTTGGGCAAGATAACCTTTGGCCGTTAACAGCCGACAAGCAATTTGGCTTTGCGTACCGTTGTAGCAGATGACGGTGTATAGAATCGTGGAATTCAATTCTTGAATACGATTTAATAAATCATCCAAGGGGATGTGGATACCTCCTAAATCAAAATCCGCTCGTTCCCTGGGCGTTCGAATGTCCAACAGGGAAAGAGCGGATAAATGTTCCTTGAAATCGTTCGCGGAAATGGATTGCATCTTAATATCCAGCGGCTTGCCACGCGAGCATGCCTCCTAATACGTTGCGTACATTCGTGAAACCTTCACTTGCTAAATATTCTTTGGCCCGACCAGAACGTGCACCAGAACGGCAATGCACTAAAATTTCTTCCTCTTTCCAAGCATTGATTTCTTCTAAACGATCAGGTAATTCACCCAGAGGTATCAGTTTAGCTCCAATGTTGAATTCATCGAATTCATATTCTTCTCGGACATCAATGAGGTTCAATTTTTCCCCTTTGTCCATACGTTCTTTTAATTCTTCTATTGTAATATCCATGATTATTGATCTTCGCCACCCACAACCCAAAGGTCGATTAGGTCGCCAGGTTTAACACTTGTTCCTGTGCAAGTCGCACAGCTCTGTTTGAAAACAGTTCCTGCTGGAAATGCATCATTCGCTTCGTAGGTGATTTTACCTACTTTTAAATTCATTCCTGCCAAAACAATGGTCACTTCATCCATGGGCTTACCTACAAAATCTGGAATTTCCATATCGACATCCGCTGTACCATTTCCTATGTATAAGTCGACCATCGTACCTTTGGGGATACTTGCACCTGCTTCAATTTTTTTGCCAAAAGCTTGAGCTTCAATAACTTCCTTCACGCGTGGGTCGTTTACCTCATGCACAATTCCTTTACGCAAGCCAGCGATGTATAATTGTTGCTCTGCACTACGAACTGAAAGGCCAACTAACGTAGGCAACTTGATTGTTGGCGGTGTTTCTGAATTAATCGTAATGTAAATTTTACGACCCGATTTTACCAAGGCATTGGGTAAAGGATATTGCGATAAAACCGTCAGAGGAGGTTTATCGGCCGTATATGTACAATCAGCTACCTCATATGATAAATCATTGGAATCAATAGCCTCTTCCATTTTTTCGACCGTCATGCCCTTCAAATTAGGTACCTGAATCGTTTCGCCATGGTGCGTACTCCAAGGTAAATACACAAAGAAGAAGCCAAAGAATAGCACAAGAAACAACGAGATTAAAATCGCGATGTGTGTGAATAGGTCTTTCTTGGAATTCGTGGGTATTTGAGCCATGTGTGGAAATACGTATTTGTTGCAAGATAGTTAAAACAATAACGCAAGGCAAATGGAAAGAATGAGTGAAGAGTTAAGAGTTAAGAGTGAAGAGTGAAGAGTTAAGAGTTAAGAGTTAAGAGTGAAGAGTTAAGAGTTAAGAGGAGCATGATGTGATTTCCTATGGGTAAGGTTAAACTTCATTCTTTTAACTCTTCACTCTTATCTCTAAACTTTAATTTATCCAACGTCTAATTAAAAATCCGAAGCAAAAAGTATTCAGTTGCTTTCGCAGACTGGTACAATTCACTTCGGACTTTAAAACTCTTCACTCTTAACTCTTCACTCTTAACTCTTAACTCTAATACTTAAAGATTTTATCTCCCGCCATCACCTCTTGTGTCTTCTCATCAAACGTAACGCGTTGGCCTGTACGATAAGCAGCATTCGACATAATCGTTGCGATGGAGTGTTGGTAACCTGCTTCAATCGGAGCATTCGGAGTCTTGCGCGAACGAACACATTCCATCCAGTTTTTCACGTGGTTGAATGTTAGTGGATCATTTCCTGTATTGGCATCCGAGGCCACTTTAGCTCCTTCGATTTTCATGGTTGGCAACAGGTTCGCCTGCATGCCCATCGCTTTCGCTTCACGTTCTTGTAATCCTCCGTTTGGCGAGATCATGTTTGTATCTAGATTTAATTCGCCTCCATTTGAGTAATAGATCTCTTTCGTGCCCCCAGCGCCGTTTGAGAAACGTGAGGTAAACTGCACCTGGAATCCTTTGTTTCCTTGGCCGTAATCGAATACCACAGTCATGGTATCGGCATTTTTCCGACCGTCATTCCATTGGTAAATTCCACCGTTGGCAACTACTGAATTGGGATGCTTTAAGCCTGTGAACCAGTGAACGGTATCAATCTGGTGTGACATCCATTGGCCTGGAATTCCGGATGAATATGGCCAGAATAAACGATATTCTAAATATTTACGTGGATCAAACGTGTCTGCTGGACGGTTCATCAAGAAACGTTTCCAGTCAATATCGGATTCCTTCAAGATGCTTGTTAACTCGGGGCGTCTCCAGCGGCCTGGTTGGTTTACATTCCACATCAATTCCACCATCTTGATATCTCCAAACTTTCCGGACTTGATGAATTCTTCTGCTGCCCAATAGTTTTCTCCCGAACGACGTTGTGAACCGATTTGAACAATTTTTCCAGATTCCTTTACAGCTTTCAATACAGCACGGTTATCTTCCATGGTTTCGGCCAATGGTTTCTCCGTATAGGTATCGCAACCCGCTTTCACAGCTTCGATCGTATGTAAGGCATGTTGGAAATCAGCGGTTGAAATAAACACCGCATCAATTCCTTTTGCCGAATATAACTCCTCGTTGTTGCGATAGGTTTGGATGGTTCCACCCAATTGCTTCTCTAAATATGCTTTTCCTTCATCACGGCGACGGTTCCAAAGATCTGATAAGGCCACCATTTCAAAGTTCATCTCTTTTGCTAATGCCTTGAAAGGAGGCACATGGGATGCACGGTGACGATCAGAGAACCCAACACATGCCACGCGAACACGGTCGTTTGCTCCCATAATCTTACTGTATGATTTGGCACTAAATGCGAGTGTTCCCAACGTCGCTAAAGCGCCTTTTTGAATAAATGATCTTCTTTCCATGGTAAGGTTTAGTTAATTTCTCTGATTTTGATGTTTTTGTAAAACACGGAATCTCCGTGCTCTTGAAATAAAATAGGTCCTTTGTCTTGCATTCCGAAACCATCCCATTTGGCATGCTTACTATGTGCAACTAGGACTTTGAAAATGTTGCTTTTACGCTCGTATTCCAATACTTTAAATCCGTTCAACCAATGTTGGACAATGTTATTCGGATATACGATGATACGACCTTGATTCCAATCTCCGATTTTCCGACGGAATCGAGGATCTAGTTTATTCGATGGTATAATATCATACAGACTCGCTAAGGTACGATTTCCTACTGTTCCTAATTTTGCATCCGGGTGTTTAGCATCATCTAATACTTGATATTCTAAGCCGATTGCCGACATACCCGAATCATAGGTTTCATTGACAAAATACTTAACTCCTGAATTTGCTCCCTCGGTTAATTTGAAATCAAAGGTTAATTCAAATGCGCCAAATTGTTCATTTGTTAAGATATCACCCCCGTTGCCAGATTCCTTGCCACCCGAAGAATTTACATGTAAGGTTCCCTCTTCTACGGTCCATACGGATGGTGGTGCTGTTGTTTTGAATGCCGAACGAAAACCCGTTAAATCTTTTCCATTGAACAATAATTTGAAGCCTTCTAATTTTTCTTGCTCAGATAGATTATTCAACATGTAGTTATCTACCACCGTTTTCCCATCTAACGGACGAGGTTGCATATCTTTTCCAGTTTGAATACGAATGTTTTTCCACATCACTTGCATGCCCGGTTTCATCTCCCCATAAATCGCATGCACTTGGAAAGCGATGAAGCCTTTGGCTGTCATATCATCCACTAAATAGGTGACTGGAACATCATTAATCCAGGTACGAATCGTGTTTCCAATCGCCTCAATGCGGTAATGATTCCAAACATCCCCCAATTTGAATGCTTTCTTTGCATCGGGTTTGAGTTCATTTTGAGCTAACCAGCCCCGACGAGATTCGTCATAGATACCACCCGACCAGCCGCGCGTAGATGGATCAATTTCCGCTTGGTAGCCATGCACAACGCCATTATTGTAAGTCGGGATAGATAAGCTACGGAATTGAATGCCCGAATTCATTTTGTTGTCAACCTTTACGTCAACCTCTAATATGAAATCACCATATTCTTCTTCCGTTGCCATGAAGGAGTTGCCTGTGTTTGGGACAGTTGTACCGACCATTACACCATCCTTAACTTCATAAATAGCCTTGCCTCCTAATTGTTTGAAGCCTTTAAAAGTTTTACCATCGAATAGATTTGTCCATTTTTGGGCGTTTGATTCAATGGAAAAGCACATGAGCGCAGCGCTCAAAGCGAAGAGTATATGTTTTTTCATAGTTATAAATTATTGTCTTATAAAGGAAGACTAACAACGAAATTTACTCATAAATCTTAAAATTATTCAGTTTGTTTGTCGGCATGAGTCAGGTCAAAAAATACTGATTGCAGAATAGGTTCGTTTTCCCACTATTCTATTACTTTTGTAGATTAATTTTTCTGCCTAATGCAAAAACAAACAAAAGCTATCCGTATTCAAGCCGAACGTTCGCACAACCGCGAACATGCTGTCCCACTTTATTTAACCTCGAGTTTTACATTCGAAGATGCTGAGGAAGGTCGTGCTATTTTCGCTGATGAGAAGTCGGGCAATATCTATTCTCGCTACATGAATCCCAATGTGGATGAATTCGTAGAGAAAATGGTGATGTTGGAAAACGCAGAAGATGGCTTAGCCTTCTCTACTGGGATGGCTGCAATTTTTGCGTCGATGGCTGGTTTGTTAAAAACAGGAGATCACATTGTGGCTTCCAATGCTTTGTTTGGTTCATGTATTCAGATCTTAACGAAGATTACGGCCAAATGGGGGATTGAATGTACGTTTGTTCCTGGGGCAGATTTGAAAGCTTGGGAGGCTGCAATCCAACCCAATACTAAATTTTTGTTCTGCGAATCTCCCTCTAATCCAGGTTTAGAATTGATCGACCTGAAGGCATTGGCAGATTTAAAGAAAGGGCGCGATATGGTGTTGGCGGTAGATAATTGCTTTGCAACGCCGATTTTACAGACTCCATTGGATTTAGGTGCTGATTTAGTGATACACTCGGCAACGAAATACATCGATGGTCAAGGTCGCGTATTAGGGGGTGTTATATGTGGAAAGAAAGTTTACATGGATGAAATTCGTTTCTTTGCGCGTCATACAGGACCTTCTTTATCTCCATTTAACGCTTGGGTGCTGTCTAAAAGTTTAGAATTGTTGGACTTGCGTTTGCAGAAACATTCTGAAAATGCTTTGTCATTAGCCGAAGCCTTAGATGGACATGCAGCTTTAGTTCAAGTGAAATATCCCTATTTGAAATCTCATCCCCAATATGAGTTAGCTAAACGCCAAATGAAATATGGGGGCGGAATCTTAACCTTGGATATCAAAGGTGGATTCGAGAAAGTCGTTGCTTTCAGCAAGGCTCTGAAGATTGCTTCTATTTCACCGAATTTAGGAGATTCAAGAACGATTATTACGCATCCCGCATCAACTACGCATGCAAAAATTGCTGCGGAGGAAAAAGTGGCATTAGGTATTACAGATGGTTTGGTACGTGTAGCTGTGGGGCTAGAATCGATTGAGGATTTGAAGGCAGATTTCTTGCAAGCTTTAAACGCGATTCTATAATGTTCATCGCGCTCCTCATATGTCTTATATTGTTGACAGTTAATGTCATCATCGGCGTATATGTCGAGCGCAAACTATCTGCTTTCATGCAAGACCGTTTAGGTCCAATGGAAGTAGGTAAGTGGGGTTTGTTACAAGTATTTGCTGATTTATTGAAGTTGTTCCAAAAGGAGGATATCGTTCCTGCCTTGGCGCAAAAGCGCTTGTTTTTGTTCGCTCCTTGGATTATTTTCTTATCGATTTTTGGTGCTTTTTCCGTAGTTCCGCTAAGTTCAGGGACCTGGTTGCAAGGATCACAAACCGAGATGGGCATCATGTTATTGATGGGAATTGTTTCGTTAGATACGCTGGGTATTTTATTGGCGGGATGGACTTCCAACAATAAGTATTCCTTGCTTGGTGCGATTCGTTCTGCGGCCCAACTCGTTTCTTTTGAGATTCCCTTAGGTTTGACGATCCTCTGCGTGGTAATTATAGCTGGGAGTTTGAATTTACAGGATATAGCCGCCCAACAAGGCATATTTTCTTCGGAGGTGCAATATTTGTTTGGGTTAAAATCGTTGGGGATTCAAATTCAATCGATAGGTGGGGTGTTCATGTGGAATGTGATTCGAATGCCGCTTTTTTTTATTTTATTCATCTTGTATTTTATTGCCTCCCTCGCTGAGGCAAATCGTGCACCTTTTGATATTCCCGAAGCAGAATCAGAATTAGTGGGAGGGTTTCACACCGAATATGCCGGCATGCGATGGGCACTTTTGTTTTTGTCGGAGTATGGCATGATGTTACTCGTCAGTGTCGTTGGAGTTATCTTATTTTGGGGGGCTTGGTATTCCCCTTTTCCTAATATCGGTTCAGTGCGTCTAGCAGATTGGACGAATGGCACTCCTGGAACTATAGATTCTACTTTGTGGGGGTTTGGCTGGATTATGTTGAAAACCTATGTGTTAATTGCGATACAAATGTGGGTTCGTTGGACCTTACCTCGTCTTCGTGTTGACCAATTTATGTACCTCTGCTGGAAGGTTCTCATTCCTTTCTCCCTCCTTTTCGTCGCAATTTCCGCTTGTTGGTCGCTACTCGGGTGAGGAAAGTCTGAGATTTTGTGTATCATTGGCGTTTGCATTATTTAACCTCTTTTCATGTTTAAAACCTATACTCGAATTTGGCTTTGCCTCACGATTCTCTTTTCCACTAATTCTTATGCACAGGATCATCTTTTACCCATCTTGAGTGGAAAAGTTGTTGATGCACAATCGGGGGAACCGATTGTAGGTGCTACTATTTCCGTTGATTTTAAAAAATCGGGTGCCACAACGGATGCAACGGGACAATATAAAATTTCTTTGCCTTATGGTGAGTATGTACTTAAAGTAAGCTCCGTAGGATATAATCCTTATCGAACAAAAATTTACATGCAGAGCAATTTGGAGATTAATGTTGAATTGAATGATGTTACCAAGCAATTAGAGGAGGTCATCGTTTCGGCATCTTCCAATAAACGCGATATTCAAACACCTTCGTTAGGTGTGACTGTTCTAAGTTTAAAAGGAATTAAAAAACTGCCTACCATGATGGGGGAGGTTGATGTGATACGTAGTTTACAATCGTTGCCGGGTGTTTCATCGGTGGGTGAGGGTGCAAATGGACTTAATATTCGCGGTTCAAATGTGGATCAAAATTTGATTTACATTGATGACACGCCAATCTTCAATCCGACGCATATGTTTGGTTTGTTTTCTGTATTTGCTTCCGATGCGATTCGTGATTTGGAATTGTATAAAGGTGGTATTCCATCGCGATTCGGAGGAAGGACTGCCTCAGTTCTTGATATCAAAATGATCGAGCCCAATACGGAGAAGTTTAAGATGCAAGGAGGTATTGGGTTGGTTTCAAATCGTGTTATGGCAGAAATACCCATAATTAAAGAAAAACTAAGCGTATTAGTAGCTGGTCGTCTATCATCAAACGACTTTTTATTCAAAGCATTTGCGCCAGCTAATTTGAAAAATATCCGCGCAAATTTTTCTGATATAGCAACTAAGGTATATTTCCGGCCTAATCAAAAAAATACCATCTCGGTGTCTGCCTATTTGAGTCATGATTATTACCGGGTAGATTCATTATTCAGTATTGAGAATGTTATTGCCAAACAGACTTCATTTGATTATGGTCATCAAAATGGTTCTATTCATTGGAATCATTATTTTTCTCCTAAACTGAGTATGTTGGTTGCCGGAGCGGTTTCAAATTATTCGACGAAAACCTATGCGCCTGATTCCGTTAATACCATTGATTTAAACAGTTCAATTTTGTATCGAAACGCATCACTCAGTTTTGATTACCAGCCCGTTGAGTTTCATAAATTGAATTTCGGAGCTTCTGTTACTCGGTATACGATTAATCCTGGCGTATTAAATGATGGTGTTGTTTCTCGGGTATCTGCTGTAGTTCTTCCGATTGAGCAATCCATGGAGGCAGCACTTTACTTAGATGATGAGTGGAAAATGAATGAAAAGTTGACGATTCAAGCAGGAATTCGTTACACGAAATATTGGCGGATTGGCTCGGGAACCGTTAATGAATATGCACCTGGGTTAATGCCATCCATAAATACGGTTTTGCGAACTAAGGAATATGCTGATGGAGAAGTTATGGCAACGTATGGTGGTTTTGAGCCGCGACTAACGTTGAAATACTCACTTGCTGAAAACACAACCATGAAGCTTGGTTATAATCGCCAGCAACAGTTTTTCCAATTATTATCTAATAACACCACTCCTTTACCTACTTCGCGTTGGAAAACGGCAGATGTATTTATCAAACCACAGCAGAGTGATTTTGCATCTTTAGGTTTCTTCAAAACGTTCAATGAAAATGTATTTGAGGTCTCATTGGAATCTTACTACCGAAATGTTCGGAATACGCTAGATTTTGTCTCAGGAGCAAATTTGCAATTGAACCCCAACATTGAAACGCAGTTAATTACGGGTAAGTCAAAGGCCTATGGCTTTGAATTGATGTTGCAAAAAAAGAAGGGTGAAAATTCAGGTTGGATTTCCTACACATATGCCCGTGCATTCAATCAAATGATTGGTGATTTCCCAGAAATACAAGCGATAAATAATGGAAATTGGTTTGCAACAAATTATGATAAACCTCATTCATTTAATGTAATGTGGAATATTCAGCCTTCTACCCATCATAGCTTTTCATTTACATTCGCCTATAATACGGGACGTCCATTTTCTTCCCCATCAGGAAGCTATGAAATCGGAGGTAAAAAATACGCTGTTTTTGCAGAGCGAAATAATGATCGCGTTAGGGATTATCACCGACTCGATTTCTCATGGACGATCAATAATCCATCCATGAAGCACAAACGTTGGGAGGGTAGCTGGGTGTTTACTATCTATAATTTATATGGCAGACAAAATCCATACTCTGTATTCTTTAAGTCAACCAAGAATGGTCTAAAAGCCTATGAGTTAAGTGTTTTTGCGTCTCCTTTTATTTCGATGACCTATAATTTTAAATTTTTATAAGAATGCCAATTCATAAAATTTTCCTATATCTTTTTGTGCTTTCCTTATTTTCTTGTGTTCAACCCATCGAAAATTTTGTTCAAAAAGATGCAACATCTTTTATAACCATTGAAGCGGATATTGCAGATGATCCAGAATTATGTAAAATACGCTTAACAAGTTCTGCCAATAAAATCATGTCGGTTCTAGCTCAGCCTATCACGAAGGCCGAAGTCTATGTGTTGGATGATAAAGGCGTAAAAACGTACTTTAAGGAAGTTGTTAAGCCTCTCGGGACTTATTTACCCCCAGCCGAATTTACTGGTAAAGTAGGTACTAGCTATAAACTTTTTATTAAAACATTGACGGGTGACCAATACGAAAGTTCGGTTGAAACCATGCGTGCTGTTCCTGAAATTGAAAATTCAATTGTTCGATTTGAGGCTTTGGAACAATATGCGAAAGTTGATCCTCGTCGGGCAGGATTCACAGTCTATTTAGATTTTAAAGACATGCCTACAGAGGGCGATTATTTCATGTGGAATTGGAAGCACTATGAAAAAACACAATTTTGCGCAACTTGTACTGATGGGGGGCGTTTCGATTTTGTCAAAACACTTGACTGTGTTATGCCTCGTTTCCCCAACAATAACATTTTAAATTATCGTTGTAATGGAAACTGCTGGGACGTTTCTACGAATAATGATTTGAATGTATTCTCCGATGTACTGACAAATGGCCAACGAATCGTAGGAAGACAAGTCGCCCGACTGCCATTTGATGGCTATGGTTTATACTATTTCCGTTTAGAGCAGCGGTCGATTACGAAATCGGTCTACAATTTTTATCAATCGCTTATTTCCTCCCAACAATCAACAGGGTCTCTTTTTGATGTTCCCGCCGAAACCCGCTTTAGTTTAAACATTAAATCGATAACAAATCCGAACGAACGCGTGTTAGGTATATTTAATGTGTTTTCAGTACGTAAGAAGATTTTTAATATTGACCGCAGGAAAGATATTCCGGAGGGCTATTCTCCTATTACTTTTCCTATTCCAGGGGAAACGTATGCATGTCCACCGGGATCTGTCGGGTGTCAAGATTTAGCTCCTTGTGTAGAAGGCCCATCGAGAACAAAAATAACGCCCGAGGGTTGGGTGTTCTAATTAATTAGGCCAAATTTGTGCTATGATTGGAGTTTTATTAGTGAATTTGGGTACGCCGGATAATCCGAAGACCCCTGCAGTTCGTAAGTATTTGCGTGAGTTTTTGATGGATGGTCGGGTGATTGATATCCCCTACATTTTTCGTTCAATACTTGTGAATGGGATTATTGCCCCTTTCCGTGCACCTAAATCTGCGAAGGTTTACCAAGAGCTTTGGGATGAACGAGGATCACCGCTTAAATACTACGGGGAAGATGTAGCACGTGATTTACAAGCTTCTTTAGGAGATGGGTATTACGTTCGTTTAGCGATGCGCTATCAGTCGCCTGACTTAGCCTCTGCTTTAGCGGATATGCAGACTAAGAATCTCAAGAAACTGATTATTATTCCTTTCTTCCCGCAATATGCATCTGCCACGACGGGTTCTGTGTATGAGCGTGTGATGGAATTGATGAAGGACTGGCAAGTGATGCCAGATTTATCTTTGGTAAGTTATTTTTACGATCACCCGGATTTTGCCAAGTATTTTGCTGCCAAAGCTGCGAATTACCAAAAGGATGTTGATTTCGATTATTATTTGTTCTCTTACCACGGTGTCCCAGAACGACATATACGGAAAGGGGATTATTCAAAAAACACCTGTGTGTTTGGAACATGTTGCGACAGCATTTCAGAGAAAAACCATGGTTGTTATCGGGCGCAATGCCACGAAACAACCCGTCGGATTGCAGCTGAAATGGGCTTAAAGCCTGGAACTTTTGGAACTGCTTTCCAAAGTCGCTTAGGCCGAGATCCCTGGTTGCAACCTTATACCGATGAAACCATCAAGAAATTAGTGGGAGAGGGCAAGAAAAAAATCTTAGCATTTTCACCTGCCTTTGTCGCGGATTGTTTGGAAACGACGATTGAAGTAGGTGAGGAGTACAAGGAATTGTTCGAAGAATTGGGCGGAGAGCATTGGCAACTGGTCGAAAGCTTGAATAATTCACCAGAATGGGTAGGGATTTTAGAAGACCTCGTTAAAAAATCATAGTATGCTTTATTTACTATTAAGCGTTGTGTTCTCGGTATTATTGCTCGTGAATTTTAGAGCGCATGCTCGCTTTCAGGTGGATACACGCATCGCAATTCTGTTAAATTATCCTGTTTGTTTTTTAACGGCTTATTTACACCAACCTTCTGCGATTCCCTTTCATTGGCCTTCTGCTAGCGATACCGGCTTGTTGATGGCGATGGGAATCGGTTTTGTGATTACCTTTCTGCTTTCGGGTTTTTCTACACAGCGGAATGGGATGGCGCCTACTTCCTTGGCGAATAATATCTCGTTGGTGATTCCAGTCTTGATTAATTTGTTCATTCTGAAGACAGGAGGAGATATTTCGATGAGTATTTTAGTTGGATTGATCTTCTCCTTTGCAGCAATCTATTTCTGTAGTCCGCAAGTAAGTTCGACAGATGGCGTCAAACCGGTTTTTTCATTATTGTTGGCCGTTTTTGTGGCTTACGGTCTTACGAACACGCTTTTTAGTTATTTAAATAGTACGCTAACAGCTCTGGTGGGAGGTACTTTGCCGTTTATTATGATGTTGTTAATTGGTTCCATGGCGAGTTCTGCCATCGTGTTAATATGGAAGTCGGTGAACGGCACCCTGAACTGGAATACGAATTCTGTGTTGGCCGCTATTCCCTTGGGATTGCCCAATTTCTTTTCATTTTACTTCCTATTGAAGGCCTTAGATGCCTACCAAAATAACGTTGCCGTTGTCTTAACGACTTACAATTTAAGTGTAATTTTGTTGAGCGCTTTGGCTGCTTATGCTTTTTTCAAGGAAAAACTCTCAGGCCGACAATGGCTGGGTTTGGGATTGGGATGCGTGGGAATAGCATTGCTTAATGGACTGTAGAGACGCGAAACTTCTCGTATGATCCCTGGGTTGAAAACTGGGGTTAATATAACCCTAGGCTTCAGCCCAGGGATTAAAAAGTTTAATCGCGTTTCTACAAATTCTACACCTCCTACTTCTTCACTCTTCACTCTTCACTCTTAGATCTTACCTCTTACCTCATTAGAGCACATTCGCCGTCTGCTCCTTAATCTTCTCCAACTCATCTTTCATGTTCACCACCAATCGCTGAATTTGTGAATCATTCGCTTTGGATCCGATCGTGTTAATTTCACGACCAATCTCTTGTGCCATAAAGTTGAGTTTCTTGCCATTTCCTTCGGCAAGGATGTCGATGAAATAGCCCAAGTGGGTATTCAAACGAACCTTTTCTTCCGAGATATCGAATTTCTCGATGTAATATACGACCTCTTGCTCAAAGCGGTTTTTGTCGAAATCCTCATTCAATCCTAATTCTAAAAGTGACTTTTTCATCCGCTCACGGATGCCGGGCATACGTACCAAATCTTGTTCCGAAACTTGTTGTAATCCTGTAGCAATGGACGCAATGTATTCTTTAAACTTGTCTTCGACAATTTTGCCTTCACGGGCTCGGAATTCTTTACACTCGGCTACGGCCTCTTGGATAGCTTCATAAATGACTTGCCACAAAGCTTCAATTTCCGCTTCGTTCTCTTCTTTGGTCTCTTGTGAAATACTCGCTGGTACATTCAACGCCTGCAAATACAAGGCTCCCTCGTCTACACTTGAAACGCCTAATTCTGTAGCTACACGCTTTAATTCTTCATAATACAAGGCAATCTGACCCTGAGGTAAGATGCTCGCCTCACTGCCGTCATGATTTTTTTGAATCTGAACGCTTAACTCAATCTTGCCACGTTCCAATTGCTGCGTCAAGAAATTACGAATCTCAATTTCGCGTGCTGAAATGGATTTTGGGAGTCGACAAAAAATATCAGTAAACTTTGAATTCAAGGTTTTTACCTCAACACGTATTTGTAAGTCTTGCGCCTCTTTTTGGGATTTCCCAAAACCGGTCATGGAATAAATCATGCGTCTGTTTTTGTTTG
>JACCDG010966904.1_pt1 | contig 30961 bp, 38 predicted proteins | sample 7442471 | NCBI WGS metagenome assembly JACCDG01 (sample SAMN15323444, study PRJNA562643) | freshwater metagenome | isolation source: river surface water | place: USA:Blue River Watershed | collected 2017-08-17 | reverse complement strand
GGGGAGTGGGAAGGCGAGTCGTACTACCCGCCCGATCCTGACCTGTTGCATGAGGCGTCGCGCTTGTCGACGATCATCGGGCAGTCGTGGTACCTGGGGATGATCGACCTGATCGCCACGAACGCCGAGGTGTGCGCTTCGTGGCAGCTCGATGTGATGAAACCTCTCGGACCCGACGGGACGTTCGTGGGCTGGGAAACCGGGTTCTCGTTGGAGTTGTGATGGCCCGCCGGATCACTGGGCACGGGGTTTCGGAGAAGGGCCTGGAGTGGGACGGCATCGACCTCGCCGGGATGGAACGCCGCTACCGCGATGAGGTCGCGGCCGATCTGCGGCCGGTGATGGCGCGCATAGGTGCTGCGGCGAAGGCGTCGGCGAAGGCCGAGGCGGAGAACGAGTTCCCGACCGCCGAGGAGTACCCGAACCTGTTCCAGGTTGAGGTTCAGCAGCCGACGAAACGGCACCCGGAGTTCTCGATCGTCTTGTGGAACACGCACCGGGTCGCCCACATTTTGGAACACGGCCAGAAACGGAACTACTACCCGATTCCCGGTCCGTACGGTTCGCGTATCTGGTACTCGGAGGATTACGCGGAGTTCGGGCGGATGAACGGGCACCATGTGCTGCGGATCGCTGTCGAGGGGATCGCTATGGACTGGTTCTCGCTCACCGGGAACATGACGTTGAGTCGACGTGCGGCCAGCAGCTCGAAGCGCACCCCTGGTCGGAAGTACCGGTCCCCCGTGGGCCGGTTCGAGGGGACGCGTCGCAAACCGCCTCCCATGCGGCGGAGGACCCCGGCACGGTACCGTCGATCGTAGACCGCTCGCGATGTGGGTATGATCGTCGGTGGCGACTACACGGAGGACTGATGGCCGACAACGTTTTCAATCTCGACGAGGTGCGCGCAGCCCACATCGAAGCGAACCCGACCCTGTATCGCACCCTGCGGCTGTACGACCGGGATTGGCGGGTTCGTGAGACGCCGAACGCTTTCGCTCTGCTCGGCTTCATCGACGGCGGCGGGATCGGTGGGCAGATCAAGTTCTTGACCGGGTTCATCCATGCCGATGAGCGCGAAGAGTTCGTCGCGGCGCTGGAGGCCGACGAGTACCTCGACGAAAACCTGCTCGGCAAGATCATCGACTACCTGACCGGGAATCTGGTGGGAAAAGATGGCGAGAACTCGTCCACCTCGGAGCAGTCACCATCTCCCTCTGGCGAGAACTCGACGGTTCCCTCGCCGCTTCCGGTGGCCTCGGACGCCTCTCTCTGAGGGCGGCACTGAACTACACCTACTGGTATCTCGTCAACGACGCAGACTCGGACGTTCGCGGGAAGATCGACGCCTACATCGAGACCGGCGTGTGGCCGGGGTCGGCCGATTCGCTGAGCGTCGAAGCTCACGCGTCCGACCTGAACGAGCTTGAACGGTTGACGGAACGGCGTCGAGCCCAGCTTCAGCGGGGAGAGGCGATCGAGGAAACGTTGACCGGGGAACAGGCCATGATCACGGTCCTGACCGACGACTCGACGCTTGACGAGGCCGCAGCGGTCGGGCCATCGGACCCGGCTCGGGCGATCGAACTGGCGATGGGGTTGGCGAAACCTTCCCGTTAGCGGGTTGTGGCGTATCATCGCGCCGTGCCCGAGCGTCCGATCGAATCGCGTATCCGTGTTTCTTTGGACACCCAGGAGATGCGGGCTGCGCTGAGCCGCCTGGAAGCCGATTTCAGGGCTCGCGTCGAGGGGATGGTCGGGTCGGTCGACAGGCTCGCTGAGGCGACGAACGCTCTGTCGTCGAAGATGGGCGACGGGTTCAATCGGCTCGGCAAGGACATGTCGAAGGCGATTGATGCCGGGTTCGACAAGGTCATCGCAGCGTCGAAGGAGGCTGACAAGGCGGTCGGCTCGTTCAGCACCCACGCTTCGGCCGACATCGGCAAGATCACCGTCGAGATCCGGGCAGCAGCGGATGCGTTGAAGGCGTACGCGGATCGGTCGCAGGCCCTGGAGCGGCAGGCGGCGTCGACGGTGTTCAAGTCGAACACGGCGAGGGAGAACGTCGAGTCGTTCCGGCGTCAGCAGCAGTTCCGTCTCGCAGCCCAGGGGATGATCGAGGAAGAGAAGCGGATCACGGAGAGCCTGCGTTTCGAGCAGCGCCGCCAGATCGACAATCTTCGCCAGGCCGATTCGATCGGCCGTATCCGCGAGCAGGCGTCCCAGCAGCGACGACTGGCGTTGTGGCAGACGTTCTATCGGACGGTCGGTCAGTTCACCGAGAACTTCAGTCGCCAGGTCGGGGAGGGCCTCGGGTCGGGTTTGCGTCGCCTGTTCACGAGGGAGCGGTCGGAGCTTGGGGCGAGAGAGGGGCTGTGGCGCGGCCACCAGTCGGCGCTCGCCGGGATCGAGGAGCAGGGGCAGCGAAACCGGCTGAACATCATCGGCAGGTTCTTCGACCGGCGACAGGCGGCCGTCGAAGCCCACATGGCGAAAGAATCGAAGCTGTACAGCAGCGTTGGGGCGTCAGCCGTGTCGTCACGCCTGAACCAGGGGATTCTGGGTGGGGCGTTGAACGCCACTCCGCTCGGCTACCTGGGGGCGGGGGCCGGGATCACCGCTGTTGTTGGCGGGATTGGGAGCGCCCTGAGGGTCACGTCGGATTACACGTCAGCCTTGGCCGAGTTGGCGGCGGTAGCGAAGACATCTGATGACGTGTTGCGTCAGATCGACGACACGTCAGTGAAGCTCGGCAACGACGCGAAGCTCCCCGGCGTGTCCGCCAAGGATGCCGCTGACGCGTTCCGGCTCCTGACGGTGAACGGTATTTCGCTTCAGGATTCGCTCGATGGGGCGGCGAAGTCTTCGCTCCAACTGTCCCGCGCTGTCGGGGAAAGCGCGGAGGACGCGGCGAAAGCGGTGGCGGCCGGGATCAACACGTTCCGGCTGACGGGAACCGAAGCGCTGTCGGCGGCGGACGTGATCGCCAAAGCGACGTCGCAGAGCGGGTCGACGCTCACCGAGTTCAACGACGCTTTCAAGCAGGCGGGGTCGACGATCTACTCCCTGTTCGAGGCGGCCGAGCCGGGCAAGCAGATCTTCGAGGAGATGTCGGGGATTCTGTCGCTCTTCGCGAAGAACGGCCTCCGCGGCGAATCCGCCGGTACGGCGTTGAAGGTGATGTTCACCCGCCTGATCGCCCCGGCGAAGGGGACGAAGGACCTCTTCAATCAGATCGTGGCCTCAGCAGGGGAGGCCGGGTCGATCATGTTCGACGCGTCCGGGAAGACCCGGACGCTCCATGAGGCGTTCGGCATTCTCCGCAAAGGGCTCCTGGCCATGCCCACGGAGGCTGCTCGGGCGGAGGCGTGGCTGAAGCTGTTCGGCCAGCGCGCCGGGCCCCAGGGCGTCACGAAGATTCTGGGGGCTACGAACGAAGAGTTCGAGGCCATGTTCAAGAACATGGACGCGGTCGGGTTTGCTGCGGAGCGGGCGGCGGCGAAGAACTCCGGCTACAAAGGGGGGCTCGACGCCCTGTCGTCGACGATGGAAACGATCGCGATCAAGTTCGGTCGGGTGATCCAGCCACTGTTCCGCGGCGTCGCTATCGGCCTGTCGGAGCTGATGTCGAACCTGATCGACGGCGACGGGGTGTGGAAGAAAGTCCGTTACGGGCTTCTTGGGGTCGCCGCAGGTCTGGGTGCGATCGTCGCAGTGAAGGGCCTGTCGGAAACCCTCGGCCTGGTCCGCACCGCTGTGATGGCGTTGTCCGCTTCACCCCTGGGGGTGCTCGGTGTGGCCCTCGCTGCTGCGGCTGCCGGGATCGGGGTGCTGGTGGCGAAGAACCCCGAGCTGTTGACGTCTATCAAGAGGACGATCGGCGGGCTGGTCGACATGATCGACCCGGCACGCCTGTTCTCCGAGGCGATCAAAACGGTGGGCGGGGTGGTCGGCGGACTCGCGACGGTCGTGATCCCGAAGGCCGTGAAAGCGGTGAAGGATTTCGTTGTCGGCTTGTCGACCGCTTCGGCGTCCGGTCCTGCTTCGTTCTTCGTGAATCTGGGGAGGACTGCGGCGAACGCTTTCGGGGCGGTCGTGGAGACGGTTCTGGCTTTGAGGAACGCCCTGTTCGCCGGGTTCGAGGGGGCGACGTCCATGAAGGGGTTCCTGGGGTTCGTGCAGAACCTGGGGAACGTCATGTCGGGGATCACCGTCGCCGCCCGCAGCTTCGCGGCGAGCCTGGGAGCGATTTTCAGTTCCGACGCTTCGATCGGAGAGAAGGTCAAGGAGTCGCTGGGGGCGGTCATCCCCTCGATCAGGAAGGGCCTGCTGAGCCTCCCTGAAGAGATCGGGAATCCGATCCTGCGGGCGGTCACGAAGGTACAGAAGTTCGTCACATCCGCGATCGTCGAACCGGTCAAGGGGGCCGTCGAGAAGATCAAAAGGATCTGGCGGGACTCGTTCGGACCGGATTCGGTCGGCGAGGAGCACGGCCTCATCGCCGGGCTGGTGAACCTGCTGAACACCGTCATGAGGATGCTCGGTCGCACCCTGACCGCGATGCTGACCGATCCGACGCTCCTGAAAACGATCGGGATCGTGATGTCGTCCGTTGCGACGGTCGCTTTCGCTGCGATCGAAGGGTTCATCAGCGGCGTGATCGAGAAGCTCGTCGACCGGGTCCAGTCGATCTTCCGCGAAATCCCGATCTTCGGGGACCTGCTCGCCGGGATCGCCGGGCTTGGGAAGCAGTTGACGGACATTCTCGCCACAGCCCTGATCGCTGCGTTCGCCTGGTCGAAGCTGAAGGGTCCGGTCGGGTCGTTCACGTCCCAGTTGTCGAAGAGTTTCGCTGGCCTTCAAGTCCTCCGCCTCGGGGGGACGTTGACGGCGTCCGAGCGGGACGCCTACGTGAAGGCGACGACCGCCGCCACGGCAGAGGTGCGCCGCCGCCTGACCGCCCAGCGCGACCTGACAGACCCCCACAAGACGGGGTCGCGTGGGCCGAGTCAGATTTCGGCCGAGGTGCTGAAGCGCAAAGAGAACGTCGACGCAATCGAAAAGGAGCGGCGAGCCCTCCTCGAACGACAGTACGGGGTCGAGAAGGCCGCACGACTGATCGAGTCGATGGCCGCCGTGGAGAAGCGGGCGGCGAAGGTGCGCGGTGACGCGATCGCTGACGCTGCCCGCAAGTCGAATGTGGCCCACTACGGGATGGCCGGGCACCTCCTGAACCTGCGGCTGTCGCTTCGGGAGTCCGGTGAAGAGGTTCGCAGGTTCTACGGGTCGTTCGCCGACGGGTCGTTGGTGACGAAAGCGAAGCGCGCCCTCGCCACAGTGACGGGCACGGTCGGTTTGGGGACACGGTCGAACGCGGCGTTGGAGCGTCTCCGGTCTGGTGCCCCGAAGGCGGACAGGCTGATCGACCGGCTCCAGGACCCAGGGGCGAAGGTCCGCGAAGCCGCCGCCGCCCGCCTGCGTCAACGCGAACTGTGGGACGAGCAGGAACGTATCCACCGTCAGCTCGCCGCGGCGAAAGTCCCGGAGGTGCTCGGGCTTCCGGGGGCGACCGCCTACGTCGACCATCTTCGCAAGCGGATGGCCGACGTGGGGGCCGAGCTGCTGTCGTTGGACACGAAAGGCAAGGGGGTCACGGGTCGGCTGGGTGTCGGGTTCTCGAAGGTTGTGATCGCCGTCGCCGACACGGCGGAGGCGCTCGGCGCTCGGGGTCTGGGGGAGGCGGTCGAGAACCTGGGACGCAAGTTCGCCGGGCTGGAGGCGCTGCCAAGGACGACGGAGTCTCTGTTCTCGAAGCTCCGCGGGTCGTTCGACAAACTGAAAGAGCACGCGAAGGCGTCCGTCGAGGGGATCAAACAGAAGTTCGCTGACACGTTCGGGGAAGGCAAAGAGGGGGTCCAGAACGCTGTTCAAACAGCGGTCGCCGCCGCTGAGGCGTCGATGGTCGGGTTCTTCTCGGGCCAGGCGCTCGCCTCGTCGGATGGGCTCGTGTCGAAGCTGACGGGGGTTGTCGGGGCGATCGGGGCGATCGGGGCCGGATTCGCAGCGGGTGGCCCTGTTGGAGCAGGGCTCGCCGCTATCTCGACTGCGGTTGGCCTCGTTGTCGGGGCGTTGGGGGAGGCGGACGAGAAGCAGAAGGCGTGGAACAGTCGGGTCGATGACCTTCGCGTGAAGTACATCGCGGCGCGGGACGCCCTCGGCGGGATCGAAGGGGAGGGCCTGGAGCAGACAGCGTCGTTCCTGAGCGACAACGTGAAGGAGATCGAGCGTCTGTCCAAGACGATCGGCGGCGGGTTCCAGGCGTCCCTGAGTGACGCGTTGACTGACGTTGCGAGCGGCGGCGACCTCGACAAGGCCGTGTCCGGCCTGAGGAAGAAGATCAACAAGCGGTTCGCCAACGAACCGATCAGGATCGGCAGCGACGACTTCGTCAGCGAACTCCTCGACGACGAGAAGCTCGCTGACGAGCTTCAGAAGATCCTTGGGAGGCGTGATCCGCTGGGGTTGAACGTAGCCCTGGAAGACTTCGTCGGTTCCAGGGGACAGGCCGAGAAGCTGCTGAAGGTCTACCAGACCGAGTTCCGCAAGCTGATCGACGAAGGGAAGATCGACGCCCAACACCTGTTCGACACGTTCGAGATCCGCAGGGTCGGCGACGAGTTCAAGGTTGTTCGCACCCAACTGAAGGGACTGAACGACGAGCAGGTCAAGGACCTGAACCTGATCGGCGAACAACTGGTGTCGCTGGCGACGGCGATCAGCGAATCGGCATCGAAGACAGCGGATCTCGCCAGGGAAACGAGGAAGGCCGCTGACGCCGAGAAAGAGTCGACAGACGCCGTCAAGTCGACGGCCGACGCCTTTAGTGCTGTCGCGTCGAAAGCCGACTTCGCGGCGAAGCGCGCTGAGATCCTGCGCGACAAGTTCGTCGAAGCAGCCTCGGCCGCAGCCGGGATCGACCCGTCGCAGAACTCGAAAGACCCGCTCGTAGACTCACTCACGGGTGGGGCTGGAACAGACCGGGCGTCGGCGAACCTGAAAGCCTTGTACGACGCCGCAGCTCCTGTGCGTGACGCCATTCGCAGCCTCGCGGACGCTCTTGTGGTCACCGACGAGACGGGGAACAAGGTCACAGCGAACCTTCAGGATGTTCTCGCCGGGAAGGCGGGGGACACGGCGCTTCGAGACCGCGTCACGGCAGCCCAGAAGGCCGTCGACGTGGCGTTCCAGGAGTGGACCGCCGGGTTCGCGTCGAACCCGCAGATCGCTGCGAACTGGTCGACCACCGGCCAGCAGTACATGACCGACCTGAAAAACGCGATGTTGGCCACCGCGAACGAGGCTGGCGGGGCCGGGTTCGGCCAGCAGTTGTTGGACACGTTGCAGGTGTTCGACGAGGTGACGGTGCAGACAAAGCTGGTGGAGGCCAACGCCGAGGCAATCGCCGCCACCGCGGGGGCGGACATCAAGAACTACCAGGCGGTGTGGGACAAGAACCGGGTGGTCATCAAGTTCGACGCTCAGCCATCAGATGAGACGATCCGGGCGCTCCAGGCATTGGGGTTGACGGTGGTTGGCCCGGACGGGCGGCCGTTCGGTGGCCTGCTCCGTCGTCTCGGCATCTCCGTCGTCAACGCGTTGACCGCCGAGGGGGTCCTGGTCCCAACACGCGACCCCGACCGTGGTGCCCGTAGTACGGCAGGCACGGCTACCGCTGTGGCGATGCAAGGGGCGGCGAACTGGTGGAAGACAGCCGGAGGGATGGCGGGCAAGGCGACGACGTCGTTCGACGGCATCGTCGAGCAGATCCGTGCGTCGGTGGCGTCGCTCCCACCGTTCAGCGGGTGGACTGCCGCCGAAGCGAAGATCGGGCTGCCGTACTTCTACCAGCAGCAGATAGACCTTCTTCGAGCGAACCCTTCGAGCCGGGCCCGGATCGACTTGACGAACAAGATGTTCGAGGTCGGGCACCGGTTCCCGTTCTTCGCCCGCGGCGACATTGTGAACAGGCCGACGCTGGGCGTGTTCGGCGAGGCCGGACCCGAGGTGATCGTGCCCTTGTCGAAGCCGCGGCGGATGGTGGAGCTGTTGTCGAAGGCATTAGCGATGACTGGTGGTCTGTCCAGGTTCGGCAACGGGCCTACCGGGCCGCACTTGCCGCGGCTCGCTGATGGCGTGATCTTCGGCGCAGCGTCGAACGTGGTGTCCGGGACCATCCCGCTGCCCCCTCCCGCTCCGGGACGGTCGATGTCGTCTGGCACCGGGCTGATGTTGGAGCTGATCGACGCCGTCCGCGGTATCGAATCGGGCCACACCGAGAGCAACCAGTTCTATCTTGGCGATTCGGGCAGCCCACACGCTAACGCTGCCGCGATCATTGATTCGCGCAAGGCGGCGCGTTGGAGGAAGACGGGGGCTGTGCGCTGATGGGTATTCAGGTCGTCAAGTGCGGGGGGGAGTTCTTCATCGACAACCTGTCGATGCACAGGGCAGCGTTCTGCGTGACGTCCGACGTGGAGGCGTTGACGCAACACAAATCCCCGCACCGCAGCGCGGGGCTGGTGATCCCCGAAGTGACAGGGGAGCTGGCGCGAAGGATGCGTCCGGCAGCGGCGGAACACCAGCTCAACATGGTGATCGTCGGTGACGTTCTGTGGGACGGGACAGCCCCAGCGAACCCCGACGAGGGGTTCGAGGAGAACATGGACTGGTTGGAAGCGAACGTGTGGGGGGTCCCGTCGTCAACAGACAGCACCCGCGAAGGGAAGGTCATCACTGACGGGGGGTCGACGAGGACCAACCCGATCCAGGTGTTCGACATGCAGCGGGAATCGAAGATCAAGGGGAGGGACCACAACGGGACGATGACGGTCGGGTGTTTGGCGACCCTGTATGTGCGGATTCCTCGCGGGAAGCTGGAGATCTGATGCCGGTGTCCGATGTCGAGGTGTGGGTCGACAGCAACGGCGATCAGACGTGCGACCTGAAACTCAACCAGCCGTTCGGCGTGACCTATTCGCGACGGTTCATGGTCGACGGGGAGGCCACGTTCCGGTTGACGAACGACGACAGCCAACGGTCGACCGTAGCGATCAAACGGCGGGCGGCGATCGTTCACACCGCCACGGCGACCGTCTTGTGGTCTGGGAGGATCTGCCAGTCCCGCGAGGTCGAGGTCGATGCCGGAGAACACTCTGGGATGGTCACCGAGTTCTCGTTGCGAGACGATTTCGTGGACCTGCGACGGATCTACATCCGACCCTGGGTGTACGAGATCGGGGCGTCGCGCAATCCGCTGGCGACCAGACCGATCGACGGAGAACGCCGGATGGGATGGCGCGACCCCACTTACTTCAACGTGATGGCCGACACCGACGGCGGCGGGCCCGGCGTCCCCACCTACTACTCGCCGGGCCTCGACGGGCACACCTGGACCCCCGCCGCTGTCCTGTACCCGGTGGGTTCGCAGTTGACGGGAGCCCTTGGCAGAAACGGGAACCCGACGACGTTCCCGACGCCCGCAACGAAGGTGATCTGGTCGAGGGCGATCGTTGACTCAGCCCACCCTCAGGGGGACGTGTGGCTGCACGGATGGTGCCCGACCCCGCCAGGGAAGACCGGGTTCGTGTTCCACATGTTCGGCGACGATGCGTATGAGGTGTGGTTGAACGACACGCTCCTCGCCGCCGTCGAGAACGACGAGGCTGATCAGGCGTTCCTGAAGACGAAGCGGGTTGTGGTGAACCGGTCGTCGGACGAGATCGGGCCGCTCCTGTTGTTGAATGTGCGTTGCAGGAACCAGGGGCCGAACATGGCGGGGGATGTTGGCGGGTTTGGGTTGGTGTGTCGGGCGAAGGGCTCCTCTGATGTAGTCCTTCAAACGGATTCCGGGTGGTATGCGCTCGACTACCCGGCGCTGGCGTCACCGTCGAATCCGGTGCCGGGGATGCCCGTCGGGTTCATCTTCCAGCGCCTGTGGGGGGAGGGGATCGAACGGCTCGCCGACGCCGGGCATGTCGCTGTGCAGACAGCGTGGAGCCACCCGGTGGACCGTGACGTCGACTCAAACGATGACGCTTACCCGCTGTTCACCGACCTCCCCATCCCGAACGGCTCGTCGTTCTTCGACGTCTTGAAGGCGATGCAGATCAAATGCGACTTCGACTACGTCCCGACGAAGGGTGTCCCGGGGGTTCGTTTGTGGTCGGGGGAAGGGGTCGCCCTTGTCGGCGGTGGGGTTGGGGCCGGGAAGGGTGTGACGTTCGGGACGACGATCGAGAAGGGTGTCAACGCCTTGGAGATTGTCGTGTCCGACTCCGATTTCGGGGAGCAGTGGAACGAGGGGTGGGCGAACGCCCTCGTGTACACCTGGAGGAATGGTTGGGGCGACCGTGCCACCGCCGCAGTTGACGCCGGGACGGAAGCCAGGGTCGAGAAGTTCCACGCGTTCGGGGCGGACCTGGAGCAGGGCGAGGTCGAAGCCCAGGTCGATCGGATGCTCGCCTTGATGGGCGCGTCGAACAAGAGTTTCGCTGTGTCGATCGCCCCTCTCCCCGGCCTGATCCCCGGCGTGAACTTCGACGTGGGCGACAAGTTGCCGGTGAAGGCCGGGGGGGTCACCTACACGCTCCCCGTGTCGACCATCACCGGAAGCGTGGATGAAGACGGGTTCCTTACTCACGTCGTCGAGGTTGGGCAGGAGAGGGACGCTGCGGAGCGGCGGTTCGAGCAGTTCATGAGTAGCGTCGCCAAGGGTGTCGAGTTCGAGCGCGGTGCCCCAACCCCTCCCCCGTCCTATGACGTCACCTACGTGGATGAATCTCTCGTCGAGTATTCGTGCGTCTTCCGCAACCAGGCCGACGCCGCCTCCGACGACACGAACCATCTGGAGGCGAGAGCCCAAGGGAAGCTCACGTTTCTGTCGCTGCGGGCGGCAGATGTTCTCGCGGAAGACCTCACGGCGACCCTGTACATCAACGGGGTTTCGGCTGGCGCTATCACGCTGCTGGCGGGTCAGTTGTACTCGTATCTGACGTTTGACTCGGGAACGATCGTGCCGCTTCAGAGCATTCTGTTCGTCAGGTTCGAGACTGACGCCGAGGAGGCGAACGTGACCTGCACGGTGAGAGTCGGGGAGTACGTGTGAGTGGAGACTGGCGAGACGAACGCGCTTGCGCCGGGCTGGACGGACGGCTCGGATTCCATTACGGGGACCGCAACTACGACGAGATGATGTGTCGTCGGATGTGCGCTTCCTGCCCGGTGGCCGTCGATTGTCTCAGCTACGCGATGCTGACCGAGGCGGAGCAGGGGGGGCGGTACCGGTTCGGGATCTGGGGTGGGTTGACCCCGACAGAACGGACCCGGCTGGAACTGTCCGACAGCCGCTACGCTCTCTATCCGACGGACCTGACGGTCCTGGAAGTCCGTGCCATCTTCGAGGAGATCACAGCCGACATGAAAGCTCGATTCATTCACACCGTCGACGGTTTTGAGGGGGGCGACGTGGTCGACCTCAGCAACGCGCTCGCCGACCACTATGTGGGCGGCGGCCACGCCGTCCCCGTCTCCCCCGCCGGAAAGTCCGCGGCGAAGCCCGCTGAACCCGCCGACAAGGGCGCTGCGGCGCCCTCTGGCGACAAGTAGGAGCAGCGAAGCCGCGTGGCGGCTTTGACGAAACTCAACGCTTCCGTGACCGTCGGCGGTGCCGTCGTCCACAGTGGGGTGACCGTCGCCATGGATGACGCCTCAGGCACGGTCATCGTGAAGGCCGTCTCCGGGGGCGTCTACGGGGAGGTTGCCCGATTCGAGGGCGTTGAGTTCCTGTGGCGAAAAGGGAACCTGGACAGCGGGTATCTCCTCGCCGACGGGACTCCGATGGAAGTCGCGAAGGCGAAAGGGTGTGGTTGCGGATGATCGGCTATCTCGGGTTGGTGTTGAAGTTCGCTGGGCTCACCCTTGTCGGGCTGCGGCTGTCGTGGCTCCTGATCGAAGACGAGGTGCCGTTCGGGCCGCTGCGCGTGGCGATCGACCGGTGGGCGCGGGAGCGTTCCCGGTTCCGCGTCGCCCTGTTCATCACCTGCCCGTTCTGTATCGGCTTGTGGGCACAGTCGGGGATGGTGGCGGTGATGGCCCAGCTCACGAGCCTCCCGTTCCCGGTCCTGTGGGCGGTCGGGGTCAACATGGTCGCAGCTCCACTGCATCATGTTCTCGATGCGAAGGTGCTCGGGAAATGACCGCTGGGCGGCCGTGGTCGCCTGTCGAGGTCGAGGTGAAGCTGGAAGCCGGGCTGGATGCCCTCGATGACGCTACGGCCGCCTACCTGAGCGTCAGCTCTGCGGCGTCCTCGGCACGGGCGGCCTATGACCTTGCTGCGGCGTCGGCGATGCTGCGCCTCCGCGCCGCCGACCCGAAGACCCCGAAACACATCCTTGAAGCGATGGTCACCGTGGAATGCGACGAGAAGCGCAGGGAGCGTGATGTGGCGGTCGCAGCGGACGAGGCGGCACGGAAGGGCCTCGATTCGTACAAGACCCGAATAGAGGCTCTCAGGACGCTTCTGGTGCAGTCCCGCCCTCAAGCCCATCGGTGACGATCGGCCGGTTCGCTGTCCACTTCGTGTGGACCGCCGCATGGCCGTCGGGTCGCAGATACCAGGTCACGTCACAGACGCAGCCGTCGGCGAATGCCACCCGGTTCGAGTGACCTTCACCGTGCCCCTCTTCGGTCCTCTCGGTGGACACGACGTCCCCGTGTTCGACGTGTCCGCCCTCGGCTTCGCGGCGAACACTGTGGACCAGGCGCGGGTCACGCGGGGGGAGGACCGCGCATCTCGCCTCGTCGGGCCCCACTGGCCCATCTCCGTCTTCGTTGAGGAGTACGTAGAGATGGACGGGAAGATCGAACATCGGGCTACACCCCACGTCTCCTGAGGCGTCGCAGGATGCCCAGGTCGCGTTTCGCCGGGGAACGACCGTTCGCTGACATCACAGCCGGGTGCCCAGACGGCCGTTCTGGGAGGAACCATCCGTCCGGGGCGCTCGTAACCTCGACCCCGACCCGCAACGCCTCCCCAATATCGTCGGGAAGGATTTCCACAAGACAGTCGAGGACGTCCGCCGTCGACACCCACTCGTCGCCCGTGTTCAGGTCCTTCACGTACAGGTGCCAGCGGAACTCGACCTCGTCGGGGAGCCTTGTCAACGTGTAGAGCCCCGGAGGCTGGCGGACGGTCCACGTTTCGGCTGAGAGCTGTTCCCCTGGTTCCATGCTGTCAGTTTGCTTGTTTTTGGGCGCGGCCCGCACCCCTTGAAGCTCAAGGTAGAGACTTCCTGGGGGGATTCGCGATGTTCTGGTGCCCGTTCTTCTCTCGTTGCCACCAGGGTTGTTCCCTGGCACCGCCCTCCGGAAATCTCCAGCCCGGCTGCTGGCTCAACCGACCGTTTGGTCGGAAGCTGGGGTTTGTCGGCGGGGCACCCTCGCGTCACCTTGGCTGGTTCGTAGGTCGGTGTGCTTGTTCCCCGTTTGCCGCTCCCCTGCTCGGCGTCGACTCAGTGTCGTTCTACCCGTCGCATTTTTTGCGGTGACCCTCCACTTGAGGAAGGACGGATTGTGATGTCATCCGGTTGTACCGGGGTGGGGGTTCGACTATACTGAGGGCCCTTCTGTTCTGCTGTTCTTGCTTTCGCCCGATGGCTTGGTGGCAGTGTAGACGATCCCCCCCGCCGCTGGTCCCCTCCTCGGCGGGGGTTTCGTCATTTTGTGGGACATGGGGGGATGATGACGGGGGTGAGGTGGGGGTTGTTCCTGGCGAGTTCGTTGAGCGCCTGTTGGATTGCTTCCCGGGTGTTGCAGTCGACGTTGTGGGTGATGGTGATGACGTTGGTGCCTGCGACCTGTTTGACGGCGTCGTCTTGTCGGCGTTGGGTGTCTTCGGAGGTGATGTCGCTGAGGGTGTTGACGGCGGTTCTGGAGTCGGTGGTGATGTCGATGATCATGAGGAGCCCCCATCCGACCGCCCCGATGACGAGGCTGAGCCCGGTGACGGCTACTGCGGTGGTGATGCGCTGCCAGAACAGGGTTCTTTGAGCGTCGCGGAGGACTTGGAGGTCGAGGTCGCTGGGTTGGTGGCTATCAGTGTCGATCACGGCATTCCTTCAGTTCGTCGGAGAGGGTTTGGTGGGCTGTTCGGAGTTTCGTGAGTTCGGCTGTGATCAGCTTGTTCTCGTTCGATTGTGCGCCGATCCGTTCGTGGGCGGCGTAGAGGCGGTCGGTCATGAGGCTGAGTTCGTAGGTGAGGGAGCGGACCCGTTCTTCGCAGTCGGCGCACGCTGCTTGCACCGCCGCCTCCAGCCGTTCGGCTTCCTCTTTGCGGCGTTCCGTTTCGAGCCGTTCGCGTTCTTGGCGTTCGCTGCTCTCGCGCTGGGCGGCTTCCCAGGCGAGCCGTTCGGCCGATTGTTGGCGTCCTGACCGGACGGCGAGGTATCCGACGGCTGCGGTGATGAGCGTTCCGGCGAACGGCAGGATGTAGACGAGGTGGGAGACGCTCGGTTGGGCTGCGGCGAGAGTCATGCCCGTCCTCCGGGTGGCGGTGTCGTGCCCTCGCCGCCCCGTCTGATGTGGCGTGCTGTGGGGTGGTGGCGGCGACTCTACCGAGCGTCCAGCCCCTGTTTCAGGGTCTGGCGGGTACTGTGTGCAGCATGGATCACTGGCTGAGGCGGGAGTATCTGAAGCTCCTCAGGTCTGGGATGACTCGGAGTCGCGCCGCGACGTTGCTTGGCGTGACGAACATGACGGTCCGCGAGGTGATGAAGCGTGACCGCCGGTTCGCTGAGGACGTCGAGCAGATCCTCGCTGAACGCAACGATGACGTCGAAGAAGCACTCTTGAAGACGGCCCTGTCCGGCAACGTCGAGGCCCAGAAGTTCTGGTTGACGAACCGCGACGAGATGACATGGGCGAACCGTTCAAGGGTCGAGCACACGGGCCGCCACGGGGGCCCGATCGAGATCGCTACGCAGGCGACGCTCGCGTTGCGGAACGCCCTCCTCGACGAGCAGACGAGAGGTTTGGCGATCGACTACGTGGACGCCGAACTCGTCGTCGAACCGGTCGGTGAACTTGGGGCCGGTGGCGATGGTTGACGGTGTCGAGGAGGACCCTGGTGGCCTCCCCCCGGAGATGGTGGAGCACTGGCGGAAGATAGCCAGCCCCGCGAACGTGGCGATCACGGCGTCGGAAGGGAAGTGGCTGCCAGCCTGGCATCTGAAGGTGATTTCTCGGGCTCTGGTTGAGGCGGAGACGTCGCCCGAGCAGACGTTTCTGAATCTTCAGGTTACGGTTCGCGGGGGGAAAGCTCTCGACGTCGACACCCCCATCCCGACGCCGGGCGGGTGGACGGCGATGGGGAAGCTGCAAGTCGGCGACGAGGTGTACGACGAGCACGGCAGAGTGTGCCGGGTGGTCGAGGCGTTCGAGCCGTACGTCACCGACGAGGCTGTTGAGGTCAGGTTCGGTGACGGCTCAACACTGGTGACGGACCGCCCCCACAAGTGGACAGCCTACAGCCGCCGCGAGGGCATGGCGCTGGGGCAGTATCGACGCCGACATGGCCAGCCTCACCGGGCGTGGCCCGACGACTGGGGCACCCAATGGGAGACGGCCAGCCGACGGTGCTCGCACAACGAATCGACTGACCCGCGTACGGCGAAGGTCCGTACGACAGGCGAGATGATGGACGCTGGCGGACGGTTCTACATACCCGTCCTCGCTGCCCCCCTCGGGGCCCCCGAAGCCGAGCTGCCTATCGACCCGTACATCCTCGGGTACTGGCTGGGGGGACGGTGCTCGCTGGCCGCGATCGCCGGGCGCGACCTGGAGCACTTCCGTGAACGGGTCGCTGAGGCCGGGTGCGCCATCGAGTCGGAAACCCGCAACCCGGAGTCGGGCAACTGGGCAGTCGAGGTTTCGCTGGACGACGGAGGCACGCTTCAAACAGCCCTCGACCGATGCGGACTCCTCGGCAATAAGCACGTTCCAGACGAGTATCTTCGTGCTTCTCCAGCGCAGCGCCTCGCCCTCCTTCGGGGCCTCATGGACTCCGGCGGCGTCAACGACAAGACCGGCGGGAAGGTGTCGTTTGTGAACCAGAACCGCCGTCTCGCCGACGCTGTCGCCGAACTGATGTCGAGCCTCGGAACCAAAGTGTCTCGCGGTCGGCGTCCGGTGAGGGTCGGCGGCGTTGAGACGGGGGCGATCGCCTATCGGGTGGCGACCATGTGCACGTTCAACCCGTTCTCACTGCCACGAAAAGCGGAGCGGTGGTCAGACGACTCGAAGGGTTCGCTGACCCGCCGGACCAGGGTGATTGCCGGGTTCGAGACGGTGGGCACGCGGAGGGTGCGGTGTATCGCCGTCGACTCCCCGAGCCACCTGTTTCTGGCCGGGGAGCAGATGGTCCCGACCCACAACTCCGAGCTGACGACGAAGTGGAACGTCGTCTGGTATCTCGGCATGTTCGAGGCGAAACGCATCCTGATCGTGTGCGCGTCCGGGGACCTCGCCGAGAAGTTCTCCCGCGAGGCCCGCGACATCTTCAAAACGTGGGGGCCTCTCCTGTTCGGAAAGAAAGTCCGCGAAGACATGTCGGCGGTCGACGAGTGGGGAACGAGCGACGGCGGGTTCGTCCGGGCCGTCGGTGCCGAATCGAAAGGCATCACCGGATACGGTTTCGACCTCATCGTGATCGACGACCCGGTGAGCGACGCGAAGGCCGCCCGGTCCGAAGTAATGAAGAAGAACCTGCTGGAATGGTATTCGGGGACGCTGAGAACGCGTCTCCAGCCTGGCGGGACGATGGTTCTGGTGATGGCACGGTGGACCGACGACGACCTGTCCGGCACCGTCGTCGAGAAAGCGGTCCGCGAAGGCACCGGGGACCCGTGGAAGATCATCAAGATCAGCGCGATCGCCCGCTGTCCCCTCCCCGAACCAGACCCTGACGACCCGGATTTCGCCGCGCTCTCACTTGAGCGCTCCGAGTGGCGTGACGAATGGGGGCGCTCTGACGGGGACAGCTTCTGGCCGGAAATGTGGCCCGCCGAGGTCCTCGAACGGATCGCCGAAGGGCTCCCCGACCCGACAGCGTGGGATGCCCTCTACCAGCAGGACCCGGTAGCGAAATCCGGGAACGCGTTCGAGCGCGGCCACTGGCGGCGCGTCGACCCGCTCGACGTCGCGATCGTCGACCGCGTCAGGGCGTGGGACCTCGCCAGCTCGGAGAACAAAGGCGACTGGACTGTCGGGGCGCTTCTGGGGCGCACCAGCGACCGTCGCACCGTCATCCTCGACATCGTCCGGGGGCGATGGTCACCAGACCGGGTTGAGGCCGAAGTGCTCGCCGCGGCGGACCGCGACGGCATGGAGGTCCGCATCCGCATGGAAACCCCGAAAGGCGATTCGGGGGTCACCGCGCTGCACTACGAGAACCTGCTCCACCACCGCGACTTCGCTGGATGGCCGGTGAAGGGCAAGAAAACGGAGCGGGCGGCGATCATGTCGGGTTCCCACAAGAAAGGGAAACTCCTGATCGCCCTCGGGGCAGCGTGGGACGAAGCCCTCGTCGCCGAGTTCGAGCGGTTCCCGTACGGTTCACACGACGATCAGGTTGACGCCTGCTCCCTCGCGTTCAATCAGTTGTGGGAGTTCGGCGGGGGCGACACCACAATGGTCGCCCCGACCGACATCGACGCTGCGATCCGGCTCATCGGACAGTACGAACCGCCCTCTGAGCTGGTCGAATACCAAGGTTCTCTGCCGTCTCCGGTGGCAGCGGATCACCGGACGGAATGAACGAGTAGAACACGTACCGGCGCATCCGCCGCGGTGTCCATATCTGCATCGGCCACAACGTCCCCTCGGCGACAACCCCGCCGGGGCACAGGGAACTCAAAGGCCAGTACGGCCAGTCGTCGTCGACGTTCAACCTGTTCCCCTGGAACGCCCGGTACGCTTGGGGGAGGGCAGAGGTGCCGATGTCGCCTTGGAACGCCACCGAGTTGCGCTTGAGGTACAACCCTCTCCGCTGAAACCTGCGAGAGTTGCGTCGCATCAACTGCCGCTGGTTGCCGTCCATCCACGACACCGGGCGTTCGGCGACCCAGCGTGCCGCCACGTCGACCGTTTCGAGGTCGATCTCGACCCAGGCGCGCCCGCCCACGATCCACTGAGAGTCCTCTGTTTGGCGTTGAACGAGCGCGGCGTACGTCTCCTGCACTTCGAGCGGGTCCCCGCTGTCCTGCCCGTACCCGGCTTGAAGGTACAGCTCCGCCCACGTCGTCCCGACAGACAACCTCACGACGGCTCAGCGACGACCAGGGCGTCGATGACATCCTCGACGAGGTCAGGCGTCACCCCCGCTGCGGAGGTGATCCCGTGACGGCCGAGAAGGTCCATGGCGTCCTTGCGGTCAGCGTCCGACGCTGACGCCCACGCGGCGTTCAGGCGGGCCCTGTCGCCAGGCGACAGGGAGCGAGGAGCTGGCAGCGCCGCGGCAGGCGTGGGGGCCGGTCCGATCGTCGCCACCCCGCCGCCGTCGGCGAGTTCTTCAAGTGTCGCCTTCAACCGGAGCACGGGGACCACAAACTTGCGTTTCCGACCGGCCGACATCTGTTCGCGGCGCTCCACGGCGAGCGTCGCGCTCACAAGGCCACGCGACTGCGCCATGTCGATCAGGGACGCCATCTGCGACATTTCGCGGGTCGCCGCCCACGAGTTCGTTCGCAGGTTCCACACCCCAGTCAATGACGTCTCCGGGATGATCACCGACAATCGAACGGTCGGCTTGCACTCCATCGAGTCGTTCATCGCGCAGATGCACGGCTGGTCAACGAACGCCACATCATCCCCAGTGCGGATCGGGACAGTCACCTCTTCGCCGTCGCAGCGCCTGGCGCACCCCCCGCCGGACCACAGCTCGTAGATCGGGGTTCCTCCAAGCGGGTCGGGAGGCAGGATCACGTTGATCTCGTTCGATGTTGTTTCGAGATCGAACGACCCGTCTGGGGCGGTGACGACATCGCCACCGTATGCAGCGGCGAGGCGGTCGACCTGTTCCCGGTCGCGGGTCGTGAACCTGAACGTGTCGATGCTCGCAGGGCGCATCCCACCCGACGACGTCGACGCGAGCTTCCCGATCTTGATCTTCCCCGCCTCCTGGGGTCGCCCCCGGGCAACTTCGCTGATTGGCCTCACTGGGCGTGACATGAAAATCCTGATCCTTTCGTTAGCCCCACTCAACGGGGGAGTCGTCGGAGACGCTGAGCGTCCCGTCAATGTCGATGTTTGCCTGATGAACGGAGGCGCTGGCGGTCAACTCCAGACCGTCGAACCATTCGCCGCTGCTGTCGTCGTGGACGTACCTCCACCGGACCTCGATCCTCAGCGACTCCGGGCTGGACATGACGAGCGGGTCAGAGAGGAACCGCTGCACCGCCGCCGAAATCCCCGCAGCCGTTTCCGCAGCAGGAGCCTCCGGCCGAAACTGGTGAACCTCGGTCCGGGTGATGATCTCGTCACCCACGGTTCACCCCCTTCAGTTCCCGTGCCCGCATCTCCCCAGCTTCGGTGATCCGACAGACCATCACGTCAGCCCCGTTCGGGCCGGTGATCGTCCCGAACGGCTCAACGAACCCTCCTTGACGGAGTTCCGAGGCCCGCTTCCACCAGCACACCCCAGGCAAGTCCAGCCCGGCAGCCTCCGCTGCAGCGGCGTCAGACAGCCCCGCAGGGGCGTTCCAGTAGGCGACGAGCATCCTTGCCCGATGCGAACCTGGGCGAACCCCGAACACCGCACCTTCCCGCCCCTCGGCGTCAGCGCCTGCGGCACGCGACGTTGCAGGGTCAGCGGGCCTGGACGTCTGGCCGAGCGGCCGATGGCAGCACGGGCAACGCTCAGTCATCGCTCCACCTCCCGCAATACGGAGCGGAGCCGGTCGATCACAGCGAGCAGGAACCGCTGCGATTCGATCCCCACACTCGCCCCAGACCTGACCGCCGTACGGATATCTTCGATGCGGTCCCACTCTTCTTCATCCGGCATTCGATCTCCTCTCCTCGAGAGCCCGCCGTCTCATACGACGGATCTCGCGTTCGTCCTTTCCTCCCCACACCCCGCCAGCCCGACGCGACGGGCCGAGAGCGAGCGCGTAGTCGAGACATTGTTTTCGCACCAGGCATTCGCTGCACACGGCTTTCGCCGGGGCGGTGTCGTTCGCCCAGAACAGGTTCGGGTCGACCCCGCGGCATGCGGCGTCCTCGCGCCACACCCCATCGTCGTCGATCTGCGACATCATGGGGCACCAACCGACAGCGCCGCTGTTGCGATTGTTGAGAGGTCCTCCAGGTCATCCGCACAGTAAGGGGCTCCGAGATCCTTCAACACGAGCCGCTGCTCGCCCGTGTCGTCGACGGAGATCATCCCGGCCGTCGTGGTCGGTGTCCGCTGGTTCTTGCGGAACAGCAACCCCCACAGGCCCGTACCGACGGTCGGGTCGCCGAGGCTCTGACGTTCCCGAGGCCCGATCCCGGACCCGTCGTCGGGTCCGCTCCACACTTCGGTGAGGAGCATCGCTGCGGACAAGGGGACTTCGTCGGTGAGGGCCATCAGCAGAAGCGCCCCGGCCTCGACGAGCGGTTCGTCTTCGTGTGGGAGAGTCAACTCCAACGGTCCCCTGCCGGACACCCACAGCAGGAGCTTCGACGGGCGGGCCTGCCCCAGCGTTGTCGGAATGTCGAAGTACCGGCGAAGGTGCGTCACCGGGTCGATCAGCGAAAACGTCTCACTTCTGGGCGATGCGGCGATCTCGACGCTCCCACCATCCGGGTCGACATCAGTGACCTCGACGGCGGGGAGCCCGAGCCCGCGGCCGTGCGCCCACGTCGACAGGCGGGCGACGATCCAGGAGACGTACTGGACGGTCATCCCCGAAGGCGGGGCGTTGCCTCGCAACACGACGGTGGTGGCGTCACCGCGGGTCGCTCCAACGGTCCACCTCTGGCGATCCCATTCGATCCGAAACGTTGTATCCATTGCTCTTACTCCTCCTCCTCGGAAATCTGGTCTGTCGGCATCGGGACCCTGCCGGGGCCGAGTTCGATGCACAATCGCTGATGGTCGCAGTACCCGCAGTTCCAGGCGTTCCCGGCGGCGATGACGCGTTCCACCATCTCGCCATCCACCTCTACCTGCTCGGTGTGGTGCCACCCGCCGTTCCCCGGCGAACTGATCTCCACCGGGATGCCGGGGATGCGCCTCGCAGCGACCAGCCCTTCGTCGTGCCACAGGCGGTTGATCCTGGCCATCCGCAGCATCTCGTCCTCGACTTCGGTGCGGATCTCGTCGAGGTCGACGGTCCACTCGGCGACGAACCGTTGCATCTCGGACATGCCTTTGCGCTGGGCGACGGCAACCGAGATCGCGTCGCGAGCGAAGTTGACGACCATCACCTTGTCCGCCCCGCGAACCAGAGCCCCGATCCCCGCCTGGATGAGAGCACCGCGAGACGGCCCTTCGGCAGCCCCGCGTTCCCCGACGGCGAGCTTGTACTTGTACCCGCCGACGGTCTTGAAGTCCCCGACGGCGTTCAGTTCGGGGGTGTGGATGTGGAAGTCCGTGTACGACACGATCGGCACGGGCTCACCGCGAACCTCAAACACCTCAGGTTCGATCCGATGCGCTCGCGGCCACACGGCATCGCACGCTTCGCAGTTCCACACATACGTGTCGCCCACCCCGACCTGCTCGGTGCCGCCGTCACAGCGGCGACACGCCACCGGGTCGTCGAGTTCGACCTTCGTGCCGATCAGCCCTTCGAGCGTGACGTGTTCGGCCCCGAAATGGGCGACCACCGCTTCTTCGAGTTCGGCGTGAACCCATTTGCCGATCGACGTGAGAAACCACCCCGACGGACCCATCGGGGCCCCGCCTGTCCCGTTGGCGTTGAACGACAGCTCCCGTGCACACCCCAACGCCTTCGACGGCGTGATGTACCGGCGCTCCTTGGCCACACGCGGCCCGGCCTGACGCATCAGGTGGTCGATCAGGATCGGCCCGAAGATCGACCCTTCGTCTGGCACCCACCCGGCCCGCGGGTCGCCAGCGGCCCGAGGCAGGTCGGATCTGTCTGTTCGTATGGGCATTCAGGCCCCTTTCGTGGTTCGCTGCGGACACTTCTTGATGATCGAGACGGCGTTCTTCTCGCCCCTCCAATCGGAGGGGGATGTCGTGGCCACGACCCGGCAGCAGCCGTACGGGCAGTCGAGCAATAGGTGTCCGCCTCTGCTGTACCGAATCTCCCACCCTCGGTCGGAGGCGAGAGCGACCGCAGGGTTCTTCTTCGCCATTCGGGGGACGTTGACCGCTGACATGTCAGCTCTCCTCCGCTTCGCTGAGGGCGGCGCAGTCGAGGGAGGCGACGAGCGCCCCGATGACGAGGCCGTCGGCCCACACAGTCTTCAACGCTACGTGAGGGTCGACGTCTTTCAGTACTTTGGCTGCTTCTCGGCAGCGGACGTTGGCGACGTCGTTGATGGCCTGAGGGTGGCCGACCATTGACAGGATCAGTTCGCTGCCCCACCCGGCGTCGACCGCTTCGGAGAGCGCCTCGCAGGCGGCGCCCAAAGCAAGGAGGGTGTCGAGCTTGAGCTTGCCTGCTTCTTCTTGTTCGTATTGAGTCATGCTGATGTCTCTCGTTTCATTTGATTGCTGGCTAGAACGGGTCGTTGATCGGGTCGTCGAGGTTGACGCGAACCCTGACCGCGGACCCGCAGTGGGGCACTTCGGTAACCCCGGCGATTCCCCGGTAGGTGACGTCGATTCCGATCGAACCCTGGTCTGAGTATGTGTTCGGAGGGGTGACAGTCACGTCGAACACCGCCACCCGTGCGTCCCCAAGGGGGGCGTCATCAGGCTCGGACACGGGATGCCAGGGGGCGGCGAGCCTCCGCTCGATGGCGATACCCTCGTGACCCTTCCACCGCCTCAGTGTTCCAGCGATACGGGCGGCGTGCTCCTCGTCGCTGGCGGCCAAGGCTCCGTTCGGCCTTCCGCCGGAGAGGCGGTACGTGACCCGGTACTCGTATTCAGGCGGGTGGTCCATCATCTTCTCCTTCCCGGCCGCCAGTGGCGATCGCCGTGATCGCTTCGACGTAGCGGTCGAATGTCGTGGAGGTGGGATCGGCCACCGACGGTGCCGTGTTCACCTCCAAAGTATACACCCCGCCATCGCGGTCTACCAGGACGTCCGCGGCCCCGAAGTCGAGCCCAAGTGAGCGAACGGCCCGCCTCGCGGCGAGCCTCACCGGGGCCCGCTCCTCGAACGTCGTGGTCGGCGAGCGGAACGTCCAGCCGTTCGACTTCGCCCTCACCCACCCGGCCCCGCCGAGTTTCTCCGAGGTCTTGATGACCTTCCCGGCGACAACGTGGACCCGGTACTCGTGGGCGGCGTCGACCCGTTGGAGCCAGTGCGTTGCCCCCTGCCGCTGGGACCACTCGACGCCAGAAGGCGACGAAATGGCAGACAACCCCGAGCCGCCTCGATGGTGGGCGGTGCGCCCAACAACCAGCAGACCCGACGCCAGCCACGACACGGCGACATCGGGGTCGTCGGTGAACTGTGGGGTTGGGACGTGGTGCCTGAACCCGGCCATGACCTGGAGGGCGGCGAGCTTGTCAGACGCGACCGCCACCGACGACGGGTCGTTTATCCACAGGCCAGGACCGGCTGTGGACAACCCCCAGTTGAGGGTGAGGTCGGACTCTACGTCAGCTAGAGCGTCAGCCAGTCGACGACCCGACGGACGGCAACGGCGGTGATACAACACGCGCATCTCATTCTCCTTTCTTCTTCTTCGGGGTCAGGAGGTCCGGTAGGCGACGATGGAGGCGAGCGCCGAAGCAGACGCCGCCTCCCACGCCGAACGGATGGCCAGCATCCCTGTAGAGATGTCGCAGGAGAGATCGACCCGAGACACGCCACCGAACACGTCGTTCGCAACGTCGAACAGGTGATCCATGACCGTCCGTGTGGACCCGTCGACATTGGACACGACGGGACTCCGGCCCCTGTCCGTCGAGAGGATGGTGCAACCGGCCGGGCCGGGAGTGGCGACGTACAGGTCGCTCCCAGACGACCAGACCGACGCCGGGCCACCCATGCCGCCGAACCACCAGACCCACTTGTGAGCTTCGAGCAGAAGGTTCGTTGGGACACCGACGGTGAGATGTAGGGAGGCGTCGAGCCCGATATCGGACGCTGCGTCCCGAGCCGAGAGCAGGGCCCCGTCCGCCGTGTCGAGGCACTCCAGAGTGCTCGCTTCGAGCGCTGGAGTGTCGCTCGATGAGTCGACGATCGACACGTCGAGCCAGCCCCTGGCCTGGTATGCAGCGCGGAGCATCTCTGCCGTAGCGAGCGTCGACGACGGATGCCCCAGGTTGTGGAGCGGCAGGTCGGCACCTCGCCGCCCGGTCACCACATAGGTGGTCACTGGACTCTGCCGATCAGGAGCGGGTCGGCGAGCCGGTCGATCTCCGACGCGAGCGCCTTCACTTGGGCGAGCCGATCCGACACGTCGACCATGAGCCGCGTGGCGTCACGCACCGCCTGGTCGGCGTCGTCGACGAGTTCCGGTTCGAGAGCGATCGCCAGCAGCACGGGCCGCTGGCAGAGCATCTCGTACACGGCCGTCATGCTTTCGCTGACGGACCCTAGCTGCGAGGCGATCACCTCGATCACCTCCGCGGGCTCGATGTCGTTGATGGTTGACGGCATGAAATCCTCCCTTCAAAAGGATGCGTTGACGTGTTCAGACCACCTCGTCGACGCGTGACGACACGGGCAGACCGGCCCGGTACAGCGGGGTCGGTTCGCCTTCCTTGTCCCAGGCGTCGAGCCAGTGGCGAGGCTGGAACACGAGGCGAACGGTGCCGTCCCCGGCGTCCCATGATGCGTACGTGTCGAGTTCCTGGTTGTACAGCAGGAAGTCGCCCCACGCCGACTCGTCCTCGACTTCCCAGTCAGCCAGCGACGTGTCGCAGAACAGGGGCTTGAGGACGATCGCCCGTCTGGCATTCCAGATGCGCCGGGCGAGGTACTGGTCGTCGTCGCCGAGAGCGTCGGCGATCAGCTCGTCGATCGGTTCCGGTTCCCGAACCGGTTCGATGATGATCGGTTCGGGCTCGGGGTCGTACACGAACTGCCCGTTCTCGTAGTGGCCTTCCACCCAGCCGAGGCCGGACTTCCACGTCGACACCTTGCCGAGCTGGCGACCGGGCCCGTCGGCGGCACCCCAGTCCCGCTTGTAGTTGCCTCGACTGATCGTTCGCACCGGGTCCTCGTCGCGGGCCACCCCGTCCTCGAACGTGACGTAGTCGCCGTCCTCCAACTCGACGAACGTGCCGCACGCCACCCCAGCGTCTTTCGCCGCCGACAGGAGCGCCTGTCTCGTCGAGGCGAACATCACCCCGACCGGATGGACAGCGGGAACCCCTTTCCTCCAGATCGAGCAGTACACGCCGGGCCTGGAGTTGAGGAGCGCCAGGTGGACGATCGGCTGCGTCTCGCCGCACAACATCCACGCCACGGCGGCATCGCCCTCGACGTGGTTGGCGACGGCGTCGACCCCGCTGTCGCGGATGATGTGGAACAGCACCTCGGAATCCACTTTCGCTTCCCGTTTCAGGGACAGCTTGCGGGTCACCTCGGCGTCGTTCACGATGATCCCGTTGTGGACCCCGACGATGCCGGGCAGGACGATCGGATGGTTGTTGACGTTGTCGTGCTTCGATCCTTGGGTCGAAGCCCGGGTGTGGACGATCGCCGACACGGCGTCCTCGTCGACCCCGTTGACGAGGTCTTCGATGTACTCCGAGGCGGGGACCGGTTCCTTCAGGTACCGAACGGACTTGTGGCTCGGGCTGAACCAGGCGCACCCCGTCGCGTCACGCCCTCGGGACTCGATGCCTAGGGCGAGCGACGCCGCCAGAACCCCGGGGTCGATCCCCGAGTTTGGCTTCAATGAGAAGCCTGCAATGCCGCACATAGTGGAGCGGCCTCCTTTCTCCCCCACATCGGGGGATGGCTGGTTGGTTAGTCGGCGAACACCTCGTCCGCCTTGGCGGCTCCGGCTGCGACGAGGTCGTCGAAGTCGAAGCCAGCGTCAGCACACCGCTGCCGAAAGTGCCGGTCCGTGGAGGTCGACAGCTTGTCGAACACGAACCCATACGCCTCAGAGGGTGCGACTTCGTGACGCGAAGCGGCATGCGTGACGTTCCTGGTGAACTCGACCCATGCGAGAGCTTTCGTCGGGTTCAACGTCCCCTGATGTTGGCGGAACTCGACGGTGTGGTACTTGCCGAGGGACTGGAAGTTGACCGCCTGGTAGCGGTCCCCATGCAGGTCCTCGGACCCGCTGTCAGGGTCACGTCGAGGCAGGTTCTGTTCGCTGTACGGGTCGCCGTCGGAATCCCGTTCGAAGTGCGGGCAGCAGTAGTCGTCGTTGTCATGGTCATCGGAGTGGGCGTCGCAATCGGCGCACCATCCACAGTCGACCAGATTGCAGTGCGGGCACAGTGGGCGTGCCGGGGCCCCGATCGGGCTGAACCGGCAGAACCTGTTCTCCTCCCAGCGGGACGGCGGCAGCAGAACCCGCAGTAGCGGTTCGGTCGCCCGGTAGAGGCGACGGATCGCAGTCAACCGTTCGTCGCGGACGGCGGGCGTCAGGACCGTGTCCCACGGCCACTCGTGGTGGACGTGCAGACCGCAGTCCACGTTGACGTCAGCACCGGCCTGTCGGGCGACTCGCATCGCCTGCCGGATAACGAGCCGCTGATGCCAGTACAGCGGCGGGCTGACCATCTCGTACCCGCACGAACTGTCAGTGATGACCTTCCAGTAGTCGCGGGTCCGATGGTTGTAATCCTCTTCGGCCGCCGGTATCCCGGCGTCGGTGAGGGCACGAGTCACGACGTCGCGAGGCGCGCCGAGGAACTCGATTTCGACCCCGAACCTCGGGGCCACGGCTGTGGGCATTCCAAGCCCTCCTTTCTCACGTCATGGAGTGGACCGCCACCGCAGCAGCCCGCTTCGCGGCGTCGTAGGCGGCGGCCCATTCCCGTTGGAGGGCGCACGCCACCCATCGCTGCACGAAGTCCATGCGACGGTGCAACAGGTCGACGTCGGTGGTGGCGTCGAACAGTCGCAGCTCGACCGATCCGACACTGTTGAGGACCAGCTCCTGCCACTTCGACTCCCGGAGCTGATCGCCGGAGTGGAGCGGCTTGCACCATGCGGATTGGAGCCGCCCGTCGTGGGCGACGAGCGTGTACGCCTCGTCGCGCATCTCGAACCAGGCGTCGGTGATGTGCTGGACGGACACGGCGGGCCCGACGTGCGGGCTGACGTTGACGTGGACGTGGCACGAGTGCCCAACGCCCATGTCGATGTCGTCGAAGGCCCCCTCGACCCAGTCGACGAACCGGGTGAGCAGGTCGTACTGCGCTCGGAGGGCGGTCGGCCCGTCGGAGCGACACTCTGCCGCCTCGTCGGTGCCGGGCTCCCAGCCCGACGGCACCCCGCCGCCGAGTAGCCCGTAGTTCTGGTAGGTGAACTGCTCACTGCCCGCCTCGGCGGCGCACTCCTCGCAGTAACACTCCAGGTCCGACATCCTCGCGTCGAAGATGTCGAACTCCAACTCGATGCCCGTGAGGACATCGAGCGCCGCGTTCAGCGCGGCGTCACTGATGGTTGTGGGCATAGGCCCCTCCTTCCCTTTCCGGTTGTGAACCGCCGATGGCGGTCCGGGTCTTGCGGACGTTGGCGTAGTCCCCTCCAGGGACCGGGCGGCCGTACTCTTCGAGCGTGGCGTCGAGGTACAACCAGCACACGACGGTGCCGCTGGCTGTCGTGCACGGCCACGGGACCCGGACGTACAGGAACGGGTGACCCTCCAACCAGTCGAGACGTTCCAACACCTCGCTGGCGGCCTCCCCGGGGACGGTGATCAGGTCCCCGACCGCCTGAGACGCCAGGTCAACTCGGGCGAACGGCACCGAGTCGACCTGGAGACGGACGCCGGGGATCACGCACGGCTCCGACGACACGCCGGGCACCGTGTCCCACAGGCGGGCGTTCGGGAACCCCGGACGCAACGTCCCGTAGGCAGCGAACCTCATAGGGCTCACTGGCCGCTCATGTCAGAGACGGCCCAACGGTCGAACGAACGCCGCCGACACTCCAGGTCACGGGCCGCACGCCTCAACCGCCGCTCACGGTCGGAGCACACGTAGCGCTTCAACCGGGCGGACGGCCGGGAACACAACCCGTACCCGCTGACAGCGACCAGGACGGCGAGAAACACCGCCGCCACGATCTCGGACTCACTCATAACAATCCCCTTTCCTGGGGGTAGGCGAACGATCAGACCCCCAGCCGCGAGCGGCGATCGAAGCGATCCGCTCCCGCCGGGCAGCATTCACAGCACACCGCTCCCGCCTCTCGCGGGCAGCAGTCCGCCGGTTCGGGGCGGGCGGGCACCTCACAGCCCGAACGCTTCCCGGCAAGCCTCCCTCGACGGGAACGGGCCAGCAGTCCTCTGGGCTCCCGAGGCCAACACCACGGGAACCTCCCACGAACCACTGTCAGACCCGCTGCGGCGCGGCGGGCCGACAATCTCGACCAACGCAGGGTTGACGAACCCCCCGTCGGTCGTTCCGACGAACTTCACGACAAACCTCCTTCACTGTTGACGGGCAGCGGGTCCGGCACCAGCCACTCGCCGGGCACGGCACAGAAGCTCGTATGCCTCAGCGACCAGAGCACCGGCCTCCGGAGACACTCCGGGAACGGTCGCCCCACACAGCGCCAAGACCGTTTTCCGGCAGGCTTCATGCACCGCCTCGACGGCAGCAGTTTGGGCATTCACAGGCATTGCTCCTTCCAATCGACAAGCGGACAGAGGGGGGGCACAAAGAGCCCCAGACCCCCCAACAGACCCCCGCCACAAAGACAGAAACCCGAGAGAGGGGGGGACCCCCAAAGACCTGACCCCCCTAACGCGAAACCCCACCAAGGAGGCGAACACGCGTTCGTCCGAACAAGCGTTCGTCCGAACAAGCGTTCGTCCGAACACGCGTTCGGGGGAACACGCGTTCGACCGGACCGGACCGGACCGGACCGGACCGGACCGGACCGGACCGGACCGGACCGACCCAGACACTCATAGGGCTGCTGGCCGTGACGGAAACCCGTCGGCCGACTGGGGTGGACCGTCGGCCGACATGGGTATACCCTGCTGGTGCTGGCAGATGGCCAGCGCCAAGAGGGAAGGAAGCAACGATGACCATGACAACGACGACAGAACCGCGGGTACTGACATGCGACCTAGGGACATGGGTCGAGCCCGCGCCAGCTTCTGATGGGACCCCGTGGCGCGAATGGTTGGACGCGAGCAGGGAGCGGATCGGCGCGTTGCAGCGCCAGGCGGATGGCACCGCGCCGACAGTGTCCGCGCCGATGTCGGCGCGTGCTCGCATCGTCGCCGCTCACCGCGTTGACGTGTTCGACTTGTGGCGGGTGCCGACGTTGCCCGCGACCATGACCATGACCCCGCGTACCGGGGTGCTCCCAGGGACGCGCAAGCGGGCAGCCGACACGAGCGACTACGTCGCGAAGATCGCTCAGTGGACTCCACTCTCCGGCCCCGATCCGCGGACGTTCACGACGGGTTCACTCCGCGTCGCCGTCGGCAAGTGGCACGCGTCGGAACGTGACGCGTACTGGGCCGCCTTCGCGTCATGGCGGCAGCCGCTGACGTATGGAGAGGACGGCGACCCCGACGCGAAACTGGAGCCATCGTTCGCTCCGCGACGCGGGACTGCCAGCCACAAGGCATGGCTTGCGCATCATGGTGTCGAGACCGGTCCCGGCGTCCACGCGGTCCGCGCGCACCCGGCTCACGCGATCGTCCAAGTGGCGGCATCGCAGGCCATCGACATGCTCATCGCCCGTGGGATCCCCGCGCGACAGTGGCGACCCGCCCTACTCCTCGCGCCACCCGCGAGCCCGATCGGCCAAGCACTCGCCACCATCACCGAAGCGGTCGAACGCGCTCACCGCGTCTCCGACCTCACCGCGCACCGCGACCGGAAAACACCCAACCTCGTAGACCCAACCGAACACACCGCGACACTCTCCATCGCGATCGCACCCGGTGGCCGCATCGACATCGGAACCGCCCGCGACCACGGCCAGACCCGGATCACCGACACCCGACGACTCCACACCCTTGCAACACTCTTCACCGCAGCGCGCAACACACCGCGACACTTCGCGATCCCCGAACTGACAGCGCCGAAGGCCCGGATTACCGGGGTGCGCAGGACATCGGGGGCGGCGTACGAGGCCTCGATGAGACTCGCTGAAGCGTGGTGCGAGGCTGCATGGTGGTGGCATGAGTGGACCGGGAGACCCTTGTCGATGCGCTCTGCGCTGAGGGCGGAGCGACCCACCGGTGGCAGGCCGCCCGTAGCGCTCGAGAGGGCCCGTGAGCTTGCTTCGGCTGCTGGGGTCCCGGTGGCCGACTGACAGGCCCGCAGAGAGGCCCGTAGGGCCCACACAGTCGATATCCGCCACGGGGACTCCCCCACCGCCAACACAAGCGGTGGGGGAGTCCCCCAAAAAACACCCTGCGCCCGTGGGTGGGTTGGTTTGTGGTGTTTGGGTGGTTTACCTGTTTGGGTTGGGGTGTTTTGGTGACTGTGGGTGGTTGGGGGTGGGGTTGTTGCATGGGCGGGGTAGTTTTCGTTTTGGGTGGTTTGGTGGTGTTTGGTGGTGTTTGGTGGTGTTTGGTGTTGGGTTTTGGTGACTGTGGGTGGTTTTTGGGTTGGGGG
>JACCDG010694435.1_pt1 | contig 30961 bp, 47 predicted proteins | sample 7442471 | NCBI WGS metagenome assembly JACCDG01 (sample SAMN15323444, study PRJNA562643) | freshwater metagenome | isolation source: river surface water | place: USA:Blue River Watershed | collected 2017-08-17 | reverse complement strand
CTGAGCAAACGCTTGCAAATATGCTTGACGACTGGTATTGGAAATTAGTTGACCGTGGTGAAGAACGGCGTGCCCTAAAGGATGGACTTGACAAGGAATAACGGTGTAGGTACTGTTGTTGTAAAGACCGTACTAACGGTTTTACCTATAGAGAAAAGAGATGTAATGAAAAAAGTACTAGCGGTGCTATTGATATCAGCACTGCCATCATTAGTGGTTCCAGCAACTGCTCAAGCGGTTGACCCAACCCCACCTGCTGAGTGGCGATTCCCTGCCCATGCCAAGTATGTGAAATATAAGGACATGGATTGCTGGAGATTCTGGCGCATCACAAAGTGCATAAAGCCATAACAAATTTTTTTGTAGATGGACTTGACAAAGTAAATTCAATGTGTTTTAATTAGTTTTGTTCGGAAGGCAGAAACCTGATGCGGGATGATGTAGAGGGGTGCGGACCTAGGCCAAAAACCCAGTTCCTTCCGAACACCTAAAAGACAAAGGAGACAGGATGTCTACAAAAGTAAAGATGGCAGTTATTCCCCAATGCGACATTTGCCAAAACGAAATTGCAAAGTATGACGCAATGACAACACGAGGACCTTGGGCTTACCAATGTGAAGGTTGCTTCGCTGATTATGGCGTAGGGCTTGGACTTGGCAAAGGTCAAGAATTGGTGGTGGCGTAATGAAGGCACGAGAGTTAGTAGACCAACTACAGAAGTATGACCCTGATGAAGAAGTCATTGCTTTAGTTTGGTTCAAAGATACATTTGATTTTGATAACAATGATGACCTCATCCTTACTGATGAGGCATGGCTCAAAGTCGTAAAAGAGATGGAAGAACAAGGTGGCATTGATTCAGGCGACCAACAAATCTCTGAGCAAATCTCAGAAGCAGTAATTGAACACTCAAACATAAACATCAAATCAGAGGAGAAATAAAATGGGTCAGTATCACATCCTTGTCAATGTAGACAAAAAAGAAACTGTTGTGCCTCACGGGCTCGGCTTGGGTCTAAAGCAATACGAACACATTGGCGAGTTCAACGGCACGCTCGCAGATGCCATGTACATTTTAATGATGACCAGTCCAGCCAGAGGCGGTGGAGACTTCCCATCTACAAACATCTCTAGCCGATGGGCGGGAGACCGAGTTCTAGTTCTTGGCGACTACACGGAAGATTCCGATGTGCCGTCAATCCCAAATGTCGGCTCGCTCTATGGCGAGTCCGAGTCATACACGGACATAACGGACTTAGTTGCCGAAGCCTTTGAGCAAGTGTTCCGAGTAAAGATTTCAGGCGAGGGTTGGAAGAAACGGGTTTCTGTGTAATACTCTCTCTACAAACGGCGAGCGCTTTAAGTTCCGTGCAGTGATACGGGCAAGCGCTCGCTTTTGTATTTAACGGCAAGCCCAATAGGACCAATAGGTCCAACGGGACCAATAGGTCCACGGGTTCACTATAGAAGTTATTCGGATGTGCACCAGAAGATCCGTGCATTTTTACTTTTTGCTCGGATCCGGCGTTCGGGCTCGCTGCAACTACGGACAACTTCTTGATGTCCGCCCGATAAGTTGCTACTTCCTACGCTTTACAAAAGGAACGGCTTGCTCTATAATACAAGTATGAAAAAGAAAAACCCACTTGACGGATTGCTTCGCTTGCGAGGTCGCTTTGTGCTGAACCAAAAAGCACAGGTGTTTGCCGATAAGCGGTCTAAGAGAAACAAAAGTCGTGCCGAACAAAAAAGGCGTGCCCTGAAAGAACAAGAATAAACTTGACAAAGGAATAAAAAAGAGTAGTATGTAGTTGTCTTCATAGAAAGGGGAACAAATGCCAAACTGGGTATTTAATCATCTGACCATAGAAGGTTCAGAGGAAGACATAGCAAAAGTAAAGGCTCAACTCAATAAGCCAATCACAAAACAATTCAGCGAGGAAAAAGACCCAGCAGTTTATTCCAATCCTGTATTTTCGTTTTGGAACATTATTGCGCCACCTGAGGACAAACTAGAAGAATACTTTGGTGTTCATGGATACGCTGATGGTGGAAAGCAAGGCGATACTGAATACAACTGGTATAACTTCAATAACACTAAGTGGGGAACTAAGTGGGATGTGGCTGTTGTTGATGGAGAAGGTTATTCAGAAACTTCTCTAGAAGATGACGACCCAACTCATTTACGCTATCGCTTTGATACTGCGTGGTCTCCACCAACTCCAGCAATTCAAGAACTATCAAGTCAATACCCTGAACTAACAATAACTCTTTCTTACGAAGAAGAAGGAGAGTGGGGTGGCGAGATTGTGTATCTTGCTGGCGAAGAAGAAAGTGTTGATGAATACGACTCACCTTCATCTCATAAAGACTATGTGGATAGAGATAGAGAAGATAGTTGTGTCTGCTCTCGTGAAGAAGATAAAAACGAGTGGTATGACGATTGCCCCGGCGCAAAAGGTAAAGCAATAATTCTAAAAGAAGTAAAAGAAATGGAGATAGCCAGATGAGTAATGATGTGGCATGGCAATCAACTCTTACAGAGGAAATGATTGCCCACCTGAGCGAACAAGAAATAAGTTTGCTTATCAACTCCCTGAACGAGTCAGTAGAAGAAATCTGCAACATCTACGAAGTGAAGGGCTAAAAAGTAAAAATGGGTAAAATCATTTCAATAGAGCCAACCACAGACAATTCAACTACCTACTTTGCTCTGGACGGAAATTATGGCGAAGCGCATGGCATGGTTGTTATTGACACGACCAAATGGTCTGAGGACGATTGGACTCAGATTGAGGAAGCAAGCGACTCAGAGCGAGCGCAGGTTGCGCTTGACTTGACAACAAAAAACTAAACTGGTAGGCTCTGCCTACAACCTAAAGAAAGGGGAAACAAGTGGGAGACAGGTTCGTAGTTGGTTTTCAGGAAAACTCTGATGACCCAATCGTTTATCTTTATTCTCATTGGGGTGGCGAAGCACAGGAAAAAATCCTTGCTGACGCACTTCTACAAGCAAGTGGTCGTTGGGGAGACCCAGCGTATGGCACTCGTATCGTAATGTCTCAAATCGTTGGAGATGATTGGAAAGGCTCTTTAGGGTTCGGAGTTTCTGTAAATAACTTCGCCTACCCTGACTATCCAACAATCCAAGTAGTTGAGTGGCATAACAAATCTGTTTCTATAAGAGACACAGATAATCCAAGCATTGAGGTGGCTTCAACTCCCCTTGATGATTTTGTGAAAGAAAAGGTCTAAGACACGCCATAAGTGGGGGGCAACCCAAACTTGACAAACGCCCCCCACCTATGGAATACTTCGTAATAGCAAGACCAACACTAGACAAGGAGAAATACAAATGTTGGATAAAGAAAAGAAGGTTCAAGGCATAGCAGTTTATGCCGAGTTCCGTAAGCCCGGCGAAATAATGCAGATTGTTGTTACGCCTGACGCCTATACAACTTCGGGAACTCTTATTCCCATGACTTTGGTTCGTAGAACCACAACGAAACTATCTCCAAAGAAACAATGGAAACTTACTTCTTTCCGTGAAAATCTTAGCGAAATGGTTTCTAAGGGTGAAAAGGTCGCAGATAGCGACAAGGAAGCCTTTACAGAAAAGCGTATGCGATACGCAACTGCCTACTTTGACGCAATCCTCAATCAAGGTTGGACTATTGAAAAATCACCTATCTTGCTAGAGACTTCTCGCCATGACGCAGATGATTTAGCAAAAGGCAAAACACCCAACAAACTACTTTACAGAGCGCACATTTCTAGGAAAGCACTTGGCTTCCCTGAGATGTATGCGTAAGAACAGGGGAAAATAAAATGGAAACTATGAAAGAGCGTTATGCTTCACTTAGTCCAAACCACACACCTACATTGTGGGAAACGATTATTGAAGTTGCTACACAGGGAGTAAATGAAAATGCTTCACTATCTCTTAGCGCAAGCGTTGCCCCACAGGGTCGCTATGTTGAGCGAGCAGTTGGCTCAGAGCGTGCCCCACGAAAGTCCAAATTAAAAATGGAACTTCCAAATGTTGAAGCACTCGCAGGTGATGAAACTTACCTACGACCAAATGGTTCTGCCTACCACGCTCGTATGTGGGGAGAACACAGAGATGTTGAAACTCTACGCAAAGCGAGAGAAGCAACAACTCAATCAGTTATCACAGGTGTTGGTTCTGCTATGTTCCCACTTCTTTATGGAGTTCCGGGTTGTGGCAAAACTGCGCTAGTTGAAGCGTCTTTCGGAAACGAAGTCATAACTCTTATGGGTAATGGTGATGTTGAAGCCTCTGACTTGATTGGCTCTTATGTCCAAACTCCAAGTGGAAACTTTGAGTGGATTGACGGCGGTCTTGTTCGTGCTATGGAAAATGGTTGGGTTTATTTCATTGACGAAATTGGTCTGATTGACCCAAAGGTTCTCGCACTTATTTATGGTGCTATGGACGGACGCCGAGAACTTACAATTACTGCGAACCCTGAGAGAGGAACTGTCAAGGCACACGAAAACTTTTTCGTAGTTAGTGCGACAAATCCAAACGCTCCCGGCGTTCGTCTAAGTGAAGCGTTGCTATCTCGCTTTACTGTTCAAGCAGAAATGACAACAGATTGGAACTTGGCTCGTAAGTTAGGTGTTCCAACGCTATTAGTAACTTCTGCTCAAAATCTTTATCGTAAGCAAATGGCTAGGGAAGGTGTTTCTTGGTCTCCACAAATGCGAGAACTTCTTGCGTTCAGAGACATAGCAATAACTTTCGGAACTTCCTTTGCGCTCGCTAACCTGATTGCTTCTGCCCCTGAAAACGATAGGGCAGTTGTCGCAGATGTTTTGTCTCGTGCCTTTGGCGAGGAGATGAAACCAGCCAAAATCTAAGTATCCCTGTCCTTAGGTTTTGGTTCGGGTGTTGGGGATTGAGCGTGGTTCTATGGGTGTCCTGCGCTCTCCCCAACACCCACTTATTAGATTTGACAAGGAAAAGCAAAAAGTGTAGTATCAGATTGTTAGGTTGGAAGCCTGACAGAAAAGGGGAAATAAAATGGCTCATCTAAAAATGGGTGAAACCAAAGCACAGGCTACTCCTGTTGAGTGGTTGAAAATTGGCAGAGACATTGGCTACATGGCTAACAAATGGTCTTTGCGTGATGATTTAGTTGCGTATGTTGGTCCGGGTGCTGGTGGTCCGGCACCTGCTTGTTATTCACCAACACAGGCAGAGGTAGAAGTAAATGTTGATGTTGCGTTCGCTAAAGGTATTACACCTGACGAAATTGGCGACATAACACTTCGCAAAACACAATACGAGTTTCCTAAGGCGACAGGTGCGATTATGCACGAAGCCTTCCACGCTCGCTTCTCACAATGGTCTATGCCTAAGGCGTATGAGGAACTAGAGAAGGACGAATACAACGCACTTGTCCTATTAGAGGAAAGTCGCATTGAGTATCAAGGTCTGAAGTCTATGGCTACTGCTCGCCCCTTCCTTCGTGCTTGCGCTATGGAAATTGTTATTGGCGATACAAAAGAGGCTATGGAAAACGAAACACAAACACAATCTCTAACTAACTTGGTTGGTCTTGTCTTTGCTCGCATTGACGCAGGTGTGTTAGATGAACACGAAGTTTTCACAATTACAGAAATGATTACAAACCAACTTGGAGAAAAAGTTGTTGAGCAACTACGAACAATCGCTCGCTCAGCCCAACTTCACGAAAACCACAAAGACGCAACAGACCTTTATCCTCTAGCAAAAGAGTGGGCACGAATTGTTCGTGAAACTGCTAAAGAGCGTGGAGATGAACAAAAGCCTGAGAGTGGTAAAGGTATTCCTTCCGAGATTATGGAAGCGATTATGGAAGCGTTGTCTGAGGCTTCTGAGGAAGTAATGGCAAACAACTTCTCTGACTTGGGAGACCAAGAACAAATTGAGGACATGAGAGAGGAAGTAAAAGCAAAATCCTCTGACGCAAAAGAACAAAATGAAAATCGTGAAATTGCTAATCAGGTTTTCTCTAAATCCTCAGGGCCGGGGCAATCAAGGACAAATAGCAAATTGGTTGAGCAACGCCAACCAACAAGTGCGGAATTGTCTGCCTCTGTTCGTATTGGACAATGGTTAGAGAAAGCAAAGTATCGTGAGCGTGATGAACACGAAATCGCTAGTATCGTTCCACCCGGACGCCTTCGTAGCAAAGCAATCCTACAAAATGTTGCGTTGAAATCTCGTGGGATAAATCAGCGAGTAGAACCTTTCCGTAGAACTGTTCGTAAGCACACAGACGACCCAACACTCAATGTTGGAATTATGGTCGACATTTCAGGTTCAATGGGAAGTGCTATGAAGCCTATGGCTACAACTGCGTGGGTAATGTCCTCAGCAGTAAATCGTATTCAAGGTAATTGCGCTATGGTCTATTTTGGAAATGATGTGTTCCCAACGCTAAAGATTGGGCAGAAACTTTCCGAAGTAAATGTTTATTCTGCTTCAGACGGAACTGAAAAGTTTAGTAAAGCATTTCAAGCATTGGACGGCGCACTCAACTTGCTACACGGAAATGGCGCACGATTACTTGTAGTTGTCTCGGACGGAGAATACTCAGGTGATGAAGTGCCTAAGTCAAGAGAGATTGTTGCCAAGTGTAAAGAAGCAGGTGTGGCAATCCTTTGGCTACCTTTTGATAGTGGCAGAGGTGCGAGAGACATTGGTGGAGATTATGCCGAGATTGTTTTAGGAATAAGCCAACCTGAGGAAGCCTCTGAAATTATTGGTCGTTCAGCAGAAAGAGTAATGACGAGAATTGGGCAACGAGTGGCGTAAGCCTTTATTGCTCAAAAAGAACTCTCGGTTCGGGTGCGTCCTTCCAACGCATTTCCCACCAAAGAACCGAACCGAGAGCCTATGTAGGTGAAGCCCCACCCCCTTTTCGGGGCTTCACTTACTCAACCAAAAAGTAAAAAGGGAGAGACAAAATGACATACAAAGTTGATTACCACATTGGGTTTGACCCACACCCAAGTCAGCAAGACGCAATCTTTTATACGGGCATGGGTTTAATTGCTACTGTTGTTTGGGAAGGTTTCCATGTTGATGTTTATTGTGACGGAGAAACAAGAGCAAATCTTTTAGACGCACCACAAGGAGAAATTGTTTCTAGTCTCTACACTCCTTCAGATTTTATTGACGCTGGTCTTGATACAGATAAAGCATTGGAGATTGCAAACAACTCGGAGATTTTAGATTGGGTGAATAACTCTTGGTTTGATTTGTATTGCGAAGGCGAACACCTTGATGCGGTAACCCACGAACTCAATGAAGCCATAGCCGTAGCGACTAACTATGTAAAACAAGAGTGGCAAAACGCTGAGGAACTTGACAAAGACTTCTAACTATGATTTACTAGGGACATTACAGGAAAGGGGAAAAAGTAAATGCACGTTTGTCACTTGTTGTTGATTGAAGCAGAGGACGCAGATGACGCTATCTCTAAAGTTAAATCAACAATAGAACCTGATGACGGAAACTATCCAACTTGGTCTGATTGGCATGGTGGATTAGATGAAGGACTTGCTGGACGCTGGTCTGGGTTGTTTGAGGGCTGGGAAGAAAACAGAGATGTTCTTCAATACACCGAAAACAAAATACTTGCGGACGACATTATCAAACAATTTCTTGGCTATCGTTTAGGTGAGTTAGATAAGTTGCTCAGCGAGATTGAAACTGCTGGCAAGTTTGACTTGCGTAGTTATGTAGAAAACTACAAACCATACGAGCAAGAGTTTAATGACGCTGGTATGAACCTTTGGCGAGCGCAAAAAGTTATTCAGATACTAAATAATGATTGGTGTTCATACACCTACATTTACGATTTACAAGAGCATACGGCGAACTTAGAGTATTTCAAGGCACGGCTGGAAACTGCGCCTGAAAAACAATTCATTGTTCCTGTTGATTTTCACCACTAAGAGAAAAGGACGAATAAACAAATGACAACTTGTAAGCATTGTGGCTGGGAGATACGGCAGAACTGCGGTCTGTGGCTAGACACATGGGAACACTCCGTGTGCTGGTGGGAAGGCGATACTGCTATGTCGCACGAACCTCTACAAGAAAAAACAAATAAATCACGACAAATGGTTGCAGCATAAAAAAAAGGGGAAAAAGTAAAAATGAAAGTAAAAAATCTAATTGAGCAATTACAGGAATACTCACCTGATACGGAACTGATTGTTGCTTACTGGGATAAGGAAACAGTAGAAGGCTACGCCTCTGGTTGGGGCGAACAAGATAGGTTCGTGCTTACGGACGACCAATGGTTTGATGTTGTTGATAAGTATGATGACGGAGAGTGGCATTGGCAATCCTCTGCTGCCGAAGATTTTGTCGACATCGCTAAGGAAGTCGTAAGTGGCTAAGCGTTGGAAGGCTACCTTCGTATCCCACTTCGGAACAGAACTAGACGCTGACACCCAAAGGGAAGCAGAAGCCAAAGCCCTTGATTGGTTACAGAACGAATACGGACACGACCTTGCTCGTGCCACAGAGTTTGATGTTGAACTTGTTGAGGAGTAATCTCTGCAAAGGCAAAAAGTAAAAACTTACCAAAATCGCTAGTCACGGAAGGGAACTATGGACAACTTGGAGAAGTATGCAAATGCTATGACTTGGTGGAACTCAAAGACCCCTGAGCAGAAACTCAAGATTGTGGGAGTAGAAACTTTAGACAAATGGGTTGAGGGGATAGTCCGAAAGGAGTATCTCGCCCCTGCCGAGAGTGTGGTCTAAATCACATAAGATTTATGCCCTTTTGATTTGACAAGCGTAAGCCTACTCGTGTAAAGTCTGTTTTGTTAGGTCGGATACCTAATGAAGGACAAAATGACAAACGAAAGAGGGAATTGGGCTTATGCCTAGAACCGAAATCGCACAAGAGGTAGTAGTCAAAACTACTATCGCAGTAGCAACAAAGGAAGTAGCACTTGACGCTACAAACGCTGGCGAACTTATCGCAGAACTCAATGCGACAAAAGACGCAATCAAAACTGCTCAGGACAAGGCGAAAGCCCTTCAGGCAGAAATCTATCCACTACTTGGCTACACACTCGTAAATAACGAGTGGATTGGCGAAGCAGAGGTTGGCACAATCGCTGGTAATGTTGTTGTGAAGGTCGCAACAATCAACGCAACAAAGTTTGAGAAGGATAGACTTCTCAACGACAAGCCTGAACTCGCACCTGTGTTCGAGGCATACACAATCCCAGCCCCTTACAAGGCTATGAAAACAGGGAAGTAATTTCCAAAGGAAAAGCCCCTCACCTTCGGGTGGGGGGTTTTTTCATAACTTCAGTAGGCAAAAAGTAAAAATCGAGATCCACCAAATGTTTCGAGGGAAACTACGAACAACTTGCGTAGAGAGCAAAAACCTGATAGAGTGCGATTATGAAAACAACAGACATGGCGCAGATGCAAGAACTTGTTGCTCGTATGTATCAAGAGAACAACGAGCCACTTCACCCTGACCTAGTGCCTTTCTTTGAGGAAGAAGGAGTGTTAGGGGCGCAGTTGCGACACCCTTTGGTTTATCAAGTGCCGTTTTTCTCAAATGGAAACGCAAATGCTTTTTACGAGCAAAAGAAAAAAGGGATTGAAGAAGCACTCAAAGAGAAGAACTACAACAGGTTTATCTTTTTATACGAGCGTCCATACCGACTTCAAGCATTTATGTTGATTGCTGATTTGTTATCTGATACCGAGTATTGGTCTTTGCTATCTTCAGTATGGATTGACACCGAAAACCAATGGCAACACCTGAAGGAGTGGAAGAAGTTGCTAGGGTCAAAGAGGTCAAATCGCCACTACATGATGAGCGAAGAAGAAGACAATGCAGTGCGCTCGCTTCCAGATGAGGTAATTGTTTATAGAGGTTGCCAAAAAGGATTGAACGAAAATGGTTTGTCGTGGAGTTTGGATAAATCTAAGGCAGAGTTTTTTGCTAATCGTTTTGGGAAGAAGGGAATTATTCTTGAGAAGAAGATTTCCAAGCAACAGATTATTGCGGTTCTAACTGGGCGTGGAGAGGCTGAAGTAATTTTCAGCGACACGACCAAGAAATGATTTGACAAAACTATCAGAGTATGATTTACTAAGAAGTGAAAGGGGGTTAGTCAAATGACTAACGAAGTTGTAAGTTTAGAGATTGACGCAGAAGAAGGCGCATTTATTAATATGGGTTTGGCTCTGCTACTAGAGATGTTGAGTAGCGACATTGAAAGAGTGGCGAACCTAAAGAAAGACCACCACCTAGAAAAGTTGATGTTCCTTATGGATACAAAAATGGGCGTAGGTAATTTATGGCGTAAGGTTCTAGTTACTTGCGGTGCTGACCCTGAGGACATAGCAGAACACCTAAGAGAGCAGGAGTAATAATGGTAATCAGAGAAGTAGAGTTGGAATACACGCCAAACACTCTTGCTAAGTTGGTAAGAGATAACTACGGAAAAAATGCCGTGGAGTATTTGATTGGCAGACTAACTAGCGTTATAGACGAAAGACAACTAAAAGTTTTGATTGACTATGAGAGAGGTAAAAATGGATAGCATACTTCTCAGTAGAACTGTAATGTTTGTTGGCGATTACTTTACGCTAATGACTACTGTTGTCTTAGATGAGAAACTACGCAACGAAGGTGAAAGCGATAACGACTTTGCGGTTCGTGTTGCTTCTATTTTTATGAACGAGTATTACGGATTTGATGTTGAGGCAGTATCTAATGACATTGGTGTTGTTGATGAAAATGGAGACGAGGTAGAGGAAGATGACTAATCTTGATTTCCTTGTAGCAATTACCGAAGCGATTGAAACTGGCAAAGTTGATAACCAATTAGATACAATTGCCAAAGCAGTCCAACAAAGAAAGAACTTGTTGCGGACAGACATAACCATAGACGACTTCTCCATTGGAGACAGAATTACTATCAACGAACGCTGTGGCACAAAGTATCTGCGTGGGGAGACAGCCACGATTGTTGGTATTCGTAGAACTAAACTAACAATTCAGTTTGATAATCCTTCAGGAAGATTTGCTCGCAAAAACTCAGACGGAAGTATCTACTCCTCAGATGTAGTTGTGCCGATTGAGATTGTTGATAAGAAAAAGTAAAAACTCTGAAAGTATGTTAAAGTGGTAACTCCTTAGGTGTGGGAGTTATCCCCCTTTCAACCACCCTAAGATGAGAGTGGCTCACCCTTCCACTCCGCCAACTTCTTCATTTCCTATCGGAGAAGGAGTTGGTGTCTAGAACTACTTGACTTCTTTGCGGTTTATGTTATGTTATTGAAATCTAAAATCACTTCTTTTATCCTCCATTACTCTTTTATGTATGGAAATTGTCTCTAAGGATTACCACCCAAATGGTTCGGCTGCACCTTTTATGATTGCGATTGTTGATGACCCTGCGGACGGGGACACTAAACTGGTAATAATGTTTGATGAAACTGACTATGTTGCGGTTCTATCACTTGACTCTCTACAAAGAGACGAGGACATTTCAGCAAGAAACAATGGATACCACGGGGATAGATACGAACGATTGCGTTTAGACTTGTGGGACGGATTTTCTGGCTAGGTAAAAAGTAAAAACTTACGAGGGTTGAGGGTGCGCTGTGACTACGATTGCTGCTGTTCAGGGTGAGAACTGGGCTGTCGTTGGCTATGACTCACGGGTGACTGAAGAAAACGAAAAGATTTATACACTTCCAAAAGATAACGGGAAGTTATTTAAGAACGGGGCATACCTTATTGGGGTAGCCGGCGACATGAGGGCTATCAACTTACTATCCTTTGTGTTCAAGCCACCTGCAATAACACCAACAACTTACGGGGTCAAACTCGATAAGTTTATGACTGCCATTTTTATACCTGAACTAAAGAAATGCTTTGAGGACAACTCATACTCAAAAGATGGCGACCAAGATAGTCAAGTGATGGTTCTGATTAATGGAACTGTCTATGAGATTGGCAACGACTATTCGTGGGCACGGGACGAGAGTGGGATTTACGCCATTGGTTCTGGAAGTGCCTACGCTTTGGGTGCTTTGCTGGGAACTCTAGAAACAAGAAAGAGGACTCTGGGAACTGCCAAGACGCTGGTCAGACAAGCACTAACTATCGCTGCAAAGTTAGACCCTAATACAAGTGCGCCTATTTGTATAAATGTGCAGCATTTTTAATACCTAGTTAAGGCAAACTACAAACAACTTCTGCGCTGTGACGACCGGCGTGCCGCAGATTTTTACTTTTTGCTAATGCAGTGCTGCCGCTGCTGGTGACCTTCTGGAATTGTTGGTAGTCGTTAATACCTGGTTGAACAACCTATGAAACGATTTGCGGTAGTCCTTGTAAAAATAATTTGCGACACTACTTGACTTGCCTATCCTAAAATGCTATCCTTCAGTTATTCGGTAGGGGGAAGTCGCTGGTCACCTGAACGCCTATAACTTGCAAGGGGCGGAAACAATACGACTCCCTACCGAACTTGACTTTACTTTGGTAAAGTGTTATGCTTATACCAATAACAAACTTACAGGGGGTAAGTAAATGTCCGACATGATTCTAAAGCACCTAGCACTCTATGCGAGTGGCAAGGTTGTCCCTATTTGCGGTGAGTGCGAGAAAGCACTTACACCCAATGAAATTGGGTATGGACACGATTGCGAGGTAGCGTAATGAACACTATCTCAATGAGTTATCACTTGCGTGGAAACTTTTATCCACCACTACCACTTGACTATGCAGAACCTGCTATCAAGGCTTGGGAGTTTTATCAAGAAGAAAACTATGATGCGGTAGTCGTATTACCTGCCGACATAGTGCCTCACCCTGCTACTGCCGTAAAGACAGATGCTGGTTGGGAAATAACTGCTAGCGAACTTGTAAGAATACTTAGATTGGATAGGTAATGAGCACACTAACAGAAGTATTTGATACTTTGGTAAAAGAAAGAGTTAGCGAGGCTAAGGCTATTGCCTTTGATACTTGCCACAAGATTTACCTGCTTATGGACAATGAACAGGTAGAACTAATGAGAACTTATGGCTACGACCCACTTATCACTAAAGAAGATGCCACACCTGATGTAATGCTTGCGACACTGCAAGAGTGGTATGAAGATTCTTGCGGACTTAGGTTTATCGATGCGGTTAGCACTAATCACGAAAACCCTAACGCTGGATTCGAAACTCTAATTGGTCAAGGAGATTTTGCCGAAGACGAGGAAGATGACTAATAAACAATTAGAGATGCCCCGCCTAGTGCGGGGTATTTTTATTTAATTTGCAGTGGGACGCTGAAGCAAAAAGTAAAAACCTGCAATAGCGCCCAGTGCACTGCAACTACCGATAACTTAAGAAGTCCAAATCTCCAGAAACCTTAGCAAAATAAATGTGAAGACAAATCGGACATTTTGTTTGTGAGTTAGAACACACTAATAACCCATTGAGAAATGCTTACCTCAATCGTCATAAGAGGTAGAGGGAAAAAACAGAAAGGAGGAAAGCCTCAATGGAAAAGACACTACAACAGAAACTAGACGAACTAAGTAAAGCCTTAGAACCTGTCCTGTGGGATTTGCTAGATGAAGTGGAGAAAGACTAAGAGTCATTGACTTTTGGCTTACTTAATCGTCGTTAATAAGTAGAGGGATAAATAATCCCAAGAGGAGGAAGAAATGCTAAAACTAAAAGAAACAAGAAAGGCAAGAAAGCAATACGAGGCAGAAGATGAGTTAGTGCTAGTAATGGATACACCTGACCTAGACGCTACGGAACACGAAGCCTTTAGGCTCAATACGGAAGTTTGGTTAGACCAAGTATTAGGATTGGGCAGGGCTGAGTAAGGAGAAGCCCTCGCAGAGATGCGGGGGTTTTTCTTTTAACTACAAACAATTTAATCAAATCGAGGGCCCGGTGGTGCATTAGCAAAAAGTAAAAACTCTCCTTCAGATCCGCTGCAAGTAGAAACAACTTGGGCTGTTTGCTGAAGGGACTTGACAAATGTCAGGAAGGTTTGATAAGATACGGCTAACAAGAAAGGGGAAATCATGTATTACCTACAAGTATTCCTAAAAGGATACTGGAAGGCTTTTACAAGTTTTTACAAGATTGTTGGCATAGTTGTTTTAGGTGCTATTGCTATCTACGCTATGTCGCAGTCTGCGGGTCTTTCGGTTCTAGTGTGTATTGCGATTGGTTGGTATCTACACAAGAACTATGACCTAAAAGTAAAAAAGCGTTCTAAGAAAGTAAGCAAGAAGAAGAAGCCTTGATTTGACAAATGTCAGGAAGGTTTGATAAACTACCAGTAGAAAGGGGGGAATACAAATGAAAACTTCTCCACAAGAAGAACTAATAGAAACAAAAATAGCACCACGCTCTTACACGATTGAGTATCCACGAGAACTGTGGTCTGAGTTATTGCCCGGCCTATGGCAGGGCGGAACTGATGATGACGACATACACGACCAACTAGCAACGCCAGCAATTACCAAGAAGGATTTTGATTTGGTAATTACGGCATACGCTTGGGCTAATCCTGTTGATTGGTTTGTCAAGGAAATCCGTTTCGGATTTTATGACAGCGACATGGCAGACTTTGACCCAAATGACCTACAAGGAATTGTTCGTATGGCTCACGAGGAGTGGAAGCGAGGACAGCGTGTCCTTATTCGTTGCCAAGCAGGTATGAACCGAAGCGGTCTAATTATGGCTCTAGTCCTTATTCGTGAGGGCTACACGCCACAAGAAGCGATTGACTTGATACGGGCTAAGAGAAGCAAGCACGCCTTGTTCAATGGTCGCTTTGCGAAATGGCTAACCGAAGTTGATGTTTCGGCGTGGAGAAACTAAGACACGCCGAAAGTCAGAAAGGTTTGACAAAAAGTCAGGAAGGCTGTAATCTTAGGGTATTGACTAGGAAAGTCAATAGAAAAGGGAGAAAGACAAAATGAAAACAGAAGCAAAGTTTATTAGACGCAGAATTGCCGTTGGACTTATTTTGCTTGCTTTGTTCGCTTGGGCTATGGACGCTACTACACCTGAGATGTGTAAAGTGCCGACAGAACAAATGAACCAATTTTGTTTAGACCTAATTTATCCATAAAAGAAAAAGGGGAAAAAGTAAATGAAGAAATGTATAAATGCCAGTTGCGAAAGCACACAATTAGTTTATTCAGGCGTAGATGCGTTCTTGCTTGGAATTGAAACAGAGAAGTGGTGCTACACCTGCGCCAATGCGATTGCTTTATCTAACAGGAAGGAAGAAACAAATGTTGCTTGATAATGGAACAATGCTCGCAATAATTATTGCGCTTGCGGGTTCATGCTTTGTTATGGTTGTAGGCATTAGAGCGCAAGGTAAGTTGATACGGGAGAACAACAGACTTCGTAAAGAACTAACTGAACTTCACTACGACAAAGTGAGAGGAGGAATCTAATGGAAGAAACTAATGTAATGCTTGACCCACTTGATTGCGGTCTTGCCTGTCAGTTTGAGTGGCTAGAAATCTCGTCAAACTTTTTTAGCGTTGCGGTTTACACACCTGCCCTGATTGTCGGTGTGTTGGCTTACTTTCTTTACAAAGCAATCAAAACAAAGAAAGCGAAACGAAAGGCGTAAGTAAGGGTGGCAAAAAGTAAAAAGATAGAGATTGATGCTGCAAAGTTATACAACTCTGGTCTTGCCATAGATGATGTGGCTGTAGAACTTGGTGTCTGTTATAGGACAGCAAGGAAAGCACTCCGTAGTAGTGGAGTTGTTTTGAGAGACCCTTCAGCCCGTCTCAGAGGTAGAACTAGCCCTAAAAGAAAGAAGGCAGGAAATGAATAATCTCAATGTAGTTTGGTCTGCGGTAGTTGCCAGCGTGGCATCTGCGCTCGCCGTTGTAATGGCTATCTGGGGAGACTCAGATGTGTCCCTAGCCTTCGGTGCTGTAGCGATTGCTTCGGCTGTTTTGTCCATACGGGAGAAACCTTAGGACTTGACTTACCAGTAAAAGTATGACACAATAAAGTTGGACTAGAGGCTCTCTGACACAAACCTTCCCCCGTCAGAGGGTCTCTATTCTTTTGGCGTGTCGCTTGACATACGCAAATAACTATTGTATTGTTGTCTATGAAAGGGGAAGAAAATGACAAAAAGCAAGAAAAAACAAATCATTTACATAGCCTGTTGGAAGTGCGGTAGCCAGTTTTCCTTGTATGAATCTGACTACAACCACGGGGCTTGTTGCGGAAAGTGCCTGTAAAAGGCTACCTTCCTGACTTTCTTGTGATAGAGTATTACCTATGAACGACGCACGACTTACAGACAAACTTAGGAAAGGTAAGTAATACCTGTCTCCCCAATGAGGGTGGCTCGGTTGGCTTAGACAGCAACCCAACTGCGGTTTAGACAACGCAGAGTCCATGTCCCCAAACAAAGGAAAATCAATGCAGAAAACTAAGAGCAGAGTTGTCGAACAAATCTTGAGCGTATTGCTTTCGGTTGGAGTTATTTCGACTTTCTCTACCTATGTTCAAGCGTCCAACGCACAAGAACAAAAAGTAAAAACTGCCGTCGAAGTGCAGCAGCAAGAACAAGAAAAGAAAACCTACGAACAACTTATCGAGGCTGAAATCACCGCCCATAAGGAAAAAATCAAGGCTCTACAACTCCAGAGGTTTGCTGACCAGCGAACCACCTTTACCGACGAAGAACTCGCTCAACTGCTTCACGCTGTTGGGTTTGAGGGCAAGGCACTAAAGGTTGCTTGGGCTGTTGTGAAGAAGGAGTCTAATGGTCGCCCTATTGCTTTCAATGGCAACAAAAAGACAGGCGACTCATCATACGGAATCTTTCAAATTAATATGATTGGCGGACTAGGAGTAGACCGCCGAGAGAAGTTTGACCTCAAATCAAATGCGGAACTATTCAACCCAGTAGTGAACGCTGAGATTGCTTATCACATGAGTAGTGGTGGTGAAAAATGGGAGGCTTGGAAAGTTGGTAGCGGGTATAATGGTGTAGACCAAGAACGCTATGAATCTTGGCTCAAGAAGTTTCCCGAAGGAGTCACACCTTGATTGAGAACACCCAAGAACCAGTAGCGGTAGAACCAACACCAGCGTTTGAGAGCGTAGAGGTTATCCACACACCTGCGCCTACACCAGCCCCAATGACAATACACGAGGAGCCTAAGGCTCCAGAAGTGGAAGTTGTTGAGGAACCTGTTGCTGTCGCTGCACCTGTCGAAGAGGCAAAAAGTAAAAACGATGCACCAGCACCGTCAAAACTCGCTGCATCTAAGAAAGTTGTTTCGTTGTCGAAACTCGTTTTCGAGTCGAAATCCAGAAATTCTGCATCAGTTGGTTTAGTGCAATTCCGTCTTGTCGAACTCGGCTTTCTCGATGCGGGTAGTGACAAGTATGGTTGGTTAAGTGCAGGGACTATGAAGTCTCTCGCTCAGTTTGCTAAAACAACGGTAGAAAAAGTCAATGCTCAGGACGAGAAACTAATCTCTCGCTTGTTCGAAGGGACTTCAGTAGAAGTCACTAACTAAGTATTAACAAAATCAACGCTCTGCTTGTCACTTAAACTTGACTCGCAGGGCGTTGTTTTTTACTTTTTGCGTCCTTGTGTGGAGTTTGGAAGGACGGCATAAGGCGTCAAAAAAGAAACCCCCTAGCAAAAACTAGGGGGCTTTCTTTATTCCAGAGTTAGGCTTTTCTGTTTTTATCTAGGATTGGCTTGTAGGCAGAGGATTGTCCTAGTTTCGTTGTGCGGTATCCATACCGAACCAAGCGAAAAGCAAGTGCCGAAGTAGTTACTCCTAATAACTTTGCCAAGCGATAAAGAGTGACTTTTTGTTCGTTGTGTGCTTGATTGAGTAGGTAGGTGTATTCCTCAGCCTCAGCACGAAAGCGAGGGCTGTTTGCTCTTACCTGCTGTGCGTAAGGTTGAAGTTCCTTCAGCCTTGCCAGTAGTTCAGGTGTAGGCATCACATAACGAGATTGCCCTACCTTGTCTGCGTGCTTTGGAACGGGTGGAACAAATAAAGTTGGCGGAACGCCTGTGCCCTTGTGAGAGTTTAGAATTACTCTAATCATCTGCGGAGATAACTTAGAGGCTCTCGCTACGGACGCTTGTGTCCAGCCAGCACCCACCAACGCTACTACATAATCGTTTCTCATACTTTTATCTAGCGGGCTTGTCAGAGTATCAAATACACGAACCACATTTTCAGGTAGTTGTAATTTTGCTATTTTGTTTTGCCCTGCTCTGCGGTAGAAAGTAGGTCTTTCTTTTCTAATTGCGTAGCGTGCCCCGTGTGCTTTTTCTAGTTGCCCGGGGTTAGTGCGAAAGTTTATTGCTGTTGTCATTTTGTCCTTTGTCTGTTTTAGTTTATACGGAGAAACTCACGAAGTTGTTTCGCGGTCTCCTCATTGAGTCCTAGTGTTTCGCCTTCCTCACCTGTGCCACCTGTGAAAATTACATCTCCACAAATAAAGTCAGTTAGTCCGAAATACTTTTCCCATAAGAAAGTTGCCATAGGGTTGATTGGCAACCCATAAAGTTTTCCTTCCTCATTTACCCAGATTGTCAAGTCTGCGGTGAAGTCTATCGCTTGAACCAGCCCACCTACGGCAGATTGAAGTTGCTCTAGTTGAGAACCTTCATCTGCTAGTTGGACTTCTTCTGCTTGTCCTTCAGCGTTTAGTTTGATAGCAAGCACTTTATTTTCCTTTCTGTTTGGTAAGTGTAAGACTAGGCTATACGGATAGTCTTGTCAAGTATTACTTTTTGTCTAGTTTTTTTCTTAGTGGTGTTGCTACAACCCATAAGAAACTACCAAGTAATTCCCCTTGTGCTTTGTAAGAAACAATAGGGGCACTACGCTTTGGCTTACGGCGTAGGCGTTTGTAAGTTCCTACTACTGCGCTATCAGGTAGTCCTCGCATTTTCTTTCCTTTCCCTTGTCTTACTGCTAATACTATGACATAGCCTTACGCTTGTCAAGTCTTTAGGGTGTGTTTCCTATCACATCTTTAGGGCAAAAGAAAAACCCCCCTTGCGGGGGGCTTCTCTGTAATTTTTACTTACGAACCTTCTTCATCTTGCGGTCGTGCTTGATTGTGTCAATAACGAAAGGTGATGCGATTAGTGCTACTCCTGCTAGGTATCCTGCTAGGACTACTGTGTTCATTTTGTTCCCCTTGTCTGTAAGCACTCTCTGTGCTTATGAGATAAGACTATGATACTGTTCCACGCTTGTCAAGCCCAAAAAGGCAGATGACTGGTCATACTTTTGGCAACAAAAAAGCCCCCTTGCGGGGGCTTCCTTGTAAGTCTTAGGCGTGAACCTCTGCCGACCTCTGCCGTTGTATCTTTTGATAGATACCCCTCAGGTCTGCGTTGCGGTTTGTTTCTTCGCTACTTGCTAGAAACTCTAGGAGAAGGTTCATCTCCCAGAAAGTTAGTGTGTTTTCGTTTTTCATTTTCACCCCCCTTGCTATTTGTTTGTGCTTATAGGATAAGACTATAGTAGTGTTTTATGTTTGTCAAGTATTAGCCTAATGTTTCTCAGTGTTTTGTATCACATCTTTAGACATAAGCCTAGTCTCTTTGTTATCTAATTGTTATCAAAAAGCACTAACACTTTGACCCTTTAGGTCTAGGCACTAGCCAAGTTGTTTGTAGATTGTTTGACCGGACCAGTCAAGACATAACACTAAGCCTAAGAGAGAAAACTAAAAAGTAAATAGATAATAAAAGTTATTTAGGTTTATTTATAGACAAGAAAGCCTAAAAGTCTTTTATAGCCCACGAAAAGAAATAAAAATAATAAAAGCAATGCCCTAGACGCCAGAAACAGCAAAAAAATAATAAGTTGTTTGTATTTTATTTTTTTATCCGGAAACGATTTGGAAAAAGTTTAATACTATGCAGAGCCGTGTCACAGGCCAAAATCAAAATATGGAAAGGTTCATATTTTCTTCTGTATCGTCCAATACTTTTGCTGCTCTAAGCCTTGTACGACACTTCAAAAACAGTGTAGGATAGGCACATGAAGAAAAAGACGAGACTCCCAGATGACGAAGTGAGGTTTCTGTCTACTCTTCCAAGTGAAATGCTTCCCCCACGCCTTCGTGCCCTTTGGGAGGCTGGCTGGTCATTGGCTGTGATTGCTAACTCGCTCAAACCTGCTCGTCCTAAGTCCACAGTTCACTTCTGGGTCAAGAATGCTAAGTCAGAAGAGCAAAGAAGGCCTGTACCTCCTACTCCACCAAAGTCTCTTACCTCCACAGCCCCTCTCAGCAACTCTCCACGCATGAGATCCATCTCCCCAAGCGTCCCGCCAGAGTTGAGACCTCAACTCAAGCAACTTGCAGACCTTTCAAAGAGATATAGAGCAAAGACACCTACTGATAGTCCTCTTGCAGTAGCCAACAGAGAACTTACAACCCTTGCCAAGCAACTAAGAGACCGTGGCGTACCTGCTGCCGACATCGCTGAAGCCGCTGGAGTTACTTACAGAGCAATGGCAAGGCGACTAAGCAATGTCTAGAACCTACAAAAACACAACTGGAACCTACTCTGAAGAAGAACTTGTTGTAGCAGTCTGGTTCAACCCTAAAAAAGTAAAGTCCAGACCCAACGCCCGCCGCTTAGAGACACTTACGTCTGAAAAATCACATTACCCTATTGCTTTTCCATTAGCAACTCTTCAAGAAACTAGGTCTTGGATGTATTGTCCTGTTGCTAAAGAGCCTAGCGATTTAGAAACCTTTCTAACTCCCGACAAAGCCACTAGAGAGAAGCCTCTCCTAGTTCCACTAACACTTGCTAAGTCCTACTTAGGCTGGCTTGAGTTCCACATACCATCTGAATACACGGAGACTAAGTGAAAGTACAAGCAGATGTATTTCCAGCAGTAGTAGCGTTAGCAGAACCAGACTCTATGGAGGACCTACGAGAGTTGATGCCTAAAGGTTCTGCCCCGAAGGGGACTAGAAGGCTTGATAGGTGCCGTGTGGTGGTTTTCAACAATCAAGTGCTTATCGCTGTAGACTCTCCATCAGGACCTAACCTAGTTTTCAAAGAGGCTATAACTTTCTACGAAAAATTTGAAAAAATTCATCGTGTAATTACTGAAAATGGAAAACTCATAGCCTTTAGGAAAGACGATAACTGCGGGTGTGGCTCAAGGCTTCGTTCTTGGAGCCCTTATGGAAGCACTTTAGTTGCTCAGGGGGATAATTGATTACAGACTTTCTAGAACTGACCATTGCTGGTCTAGCCACATACAGAATAACCAGACTGATAGTTCAAGACGAGATTTTGAACGGACCTCGTAATTGGATATGGAAAAAGTTCCCGCCAGAGAGCAATAAATTCGGATATTTATTTACTTGCGTTTGGTGCACTAGCGTTTGGGTCGCATCATTACTCGTAATATCCCGTATCATTATTCCAGAGGCCACACGGGTAGTTGAAATAGTTTTAGCACTTTCTGCTATCGCTGGCTTGTTATCCGCACACGAGGATAGGCAGTCCTAGTGTTCCGTAACGAAGACGAGGAGTAAGTCTGTGGGCGTATTCAAACGCGAAGAACCGTCTAATGAACCTGTTCGCCCTGCTGTCCCTAAGAAAGCATCTTCACCTAAAAAGGGTAAGTCAAAATCTACTACTCGTTCCACACAAATAGTTGCTCGTCGTAACTCTTCCAGAGTTTCTGGACCTGCCTCAGTATTTTTATCATCACCTGCATCTCCTGTTGCTTATTCAACTCCACGTTCTTTAACTGCTGCGGCAGTACAAATTAAAATTAATGACAAAGGTGAGTTTGAACAATTTAGACAACGTCGTGCTGCTGGCTCATCAGCATGGCAAGCCGAAGCATGGGAATACTACGATGCTATTGGTGAAGTTAAGTATGCTTTCAATTTAGTTGCATCTGTTGTTTCACGAATTAGAATTTACGCAGCCGTTGTAGAGAACGCATCAGAGTCTCCAACATCTGTACGCAACGCAAAAATTATTGACCCACGTCTTGCTGCTGCCGCAGAGCGAGCACTTGCACGACTTGACTCTGCATATGGCGGACAAGCAGGTCTTCTCAAAGATGCAGCACTCAATCTTTCAGTTGCTGGAGAATGTTATTTAGTTCAAATGCCAGAAAAGAAAGGCTCTGGAATCCCTGAGTCTTGGGACATTCGTTCCGTTGATGAAATCATGGCAGATGCTCGTGGTGGATACAACGTTATTGGTCGCCGTGAACAAAGCACTGGTGGTGCACTAGGAGTCAATCGTCTTGCTAATGGCGCATTTGTAGGACGCATCTGGCGTTCACACCCACGTTATTCAGATGAAGCAGATTCATCACTTCGTGGTTTGTTAGACCTTTGCGCTGAATTACTTTTGCTCAACAGAACATTCCGTGCAACAGCACGCTCTCGCCTAAATGCTGGCGCACTTTATTTACCAGATGGTTTATCAGTCGCTGCTCAAGGAGACCCTGATTATCCATATGACGAGGCAGATAGCGAGTTAAATCCTGGCTTTACTGCTGAAGAAGCAGAAGATGAGTTTGAAGAACAACTCATTGATGCAATGACAACTCCGATTCGTGATGAAGAGTCTGCTTCCGCTGTCGTTCCGCTTATCATCCGTGGCCCTGCTGAACTTGGCGATGCGATTAAGCAATTTAAGTTTGAGCGTTCGTTCGACCCTGCATTGGCTCAACGTGCAGACCGAGTACTAGAACGTATCCTTCAGGGTCTAGATGTTCCAAAGGATGTAGTGACAGGTCTTGCTAATGTGAAATACTCGAACGCTCTACAAATTGATGAAGCACTGTACAAAGCACACATCGAACCATTGATGTTGCTTATTGCTGATGCTTTAACAATTGTTTACCTACGTCCTTATCTAGAGGCGCAAGGATTCAATCCAACAGAGGTTGACAGAATTGTTGTTTGGTATGACCCAAGCGCAGTTTCAACCCGCAATGACAGAGCGATGGATGCTGACTCTGGATTTGATAGAGGAATTATCTCTGGAGAGACATGGCGTCGTGCTCATGGCTTCTCTGCATCCGATACACCTACAGCAGAAGAAGTTGGAATCAGAATGCTCTTTGAGAAGGGAGCAATTACTCCTGAACTTACTGAAGCAATGCTTGGTGCGCTAAGTCCTGAACTTATGATGAAGGTAAGAGAGGCTCAACAGGGCGCATCTGTTGCTCCGCTACCTGAAAGTGTTGAACAACTTCTACAACAAGCAACTTCTGGAGCACCTGCGGAAGGCGGTGAATCAAATGTCGAGGACAATCAGCCAGACACCAGCACCGAAGTCTGATCGAATCAAAGGTTCATCAAAAAACAAAAAAGATTCCGCTAAAGGAACCAAAGCAGCACGCAAAGTAAAATTTTCAGCAGCAGTTGAAGCATCTTTGAAAGAAAAAGTTTCTAAGCACAATGAAAAAGCACCTTCTGGACGTAAAGCATCTCTAGGAATGCTCAAGGCGGTCTATCGCCGTGGCGCAGGGGCATTTAGTGTCTCGCATCGTCCTGGAATGAATCGCAATCAGTGGGCAATGGGCCGTGTCAATGCTTTTTTGCGTTTACTAAAGTCTGGAAAGCCTTCTAACTCTGCTTACACAACAGATAATGACCTTTTACCTGCTGCACACCCTCGCTCTACTAAAAAATCTAATTCAATTACCGCCGCAGGGCTTGTTCCAGAAGAACAAGAGTTAGCAGCAGCACTTATTGAGATTGCTGACAAGTATGGAAAGTTTAATGAAGATGAAACTGGCATCTGGGCTGGCTACACACCTGCTTCAGAAAACAAAGACCAAGAAATTGGTGTCCATTGTGGCAACTGTGTTCTTTATGCTGGTGGAGATCAATGCCAAATCATTTCTTTACCTGTAGAGCCAATGGGAGTATGTCGTTTTGCTGTTCTTCCAGATGGTGTAATCAAGAAAAAAGAAAATCCATCTATGAAAGATGTTGAAGAGTTTATGTATGAGCAAGAACTCAACATTGAACTAAAAAATAAAGAAGATTACCTATATCCAGAAGACGCTATCCTTGCTATGGCAGAGTATTCAGGGTATGGATACGAAGCAGAAGAAGCAATTAGAGCAAGTTGGCTTCGTGGCGTAAGAAATGGCGATGACCCTTTTGTTCGTGCATCACTTCTAGCATCTTTAGGGCACAAAAGTCTTGATGGAGATTTATTACCAGAGTTTGAGGAAGGTACACAAGAGTGAGCAGAATTCGCAGACTAAGTCACGCAATCTCAGAAGAGGGACGTCGCTCTCAAGCGATGAGCCAGGCTCTTCGTATTCGTGAGTCAGCACTTTCTGTAGTTGAACAAGCAAACACAAATGCCAATACTTCTCGCCGTATTACAAAGAAGGCAGCATTTACTGTAGTTCTTCGCTCACTTCAAGCAACACGTCATCTTCCATTCTCACTCCGTGAGCATATGGCTTTGAAAGAACTTACTCAGTACATCAACCTTGCTCAAAACAATAAGAGCAACTCTTTGACTCTTTCACACACAGATTTACTTCCAATTTCACATCCACGCTCAACCCGTGAGCACTCTCTTACAGCATCTGCTTTGGAATCTTCTCGTGCTCGTTGGTTTGTTGACGACGCACGTATCACAGATGAACGTGCACGAGTAATTCTTGCATCAGCACTTACTTCAGAGTTTGGTTCTGTAGAGCACACTTACTACAACTCAATTCTTGCTGGTCTACCACAAGGTACTCTGCCAACAGAGACATTGCTTGCTGCTATGGGCGATGGAAACTCTCCAATTGCTCGTTCTCTTCGTGCACAACTACAGCGTCGTGACCGCAAAGGGCGATTCGCATACCAAGGCGGAGGTCTTCGTGCTCTAGTCCGTCGTGCTGGAAAAGTATTTAGCGTTGTTGGTAAAACTCTTATGGACTCCAATGATGGAGAGAATGTTCTTGTTGAACTTCCAGATGGTCGTATCGCAAAACTTCCACCTGCTAAAGGCGAGTTCGTAAAAGCAATTCTTAATCCTACTGCTGACGGATTTAGCAAGGCACCAGTTCGCTACTCAGCGAGCGATGATGTAATCAACGAAGAAGATATTGAATTTGTTGAAGCACCAGACGGCTGGGAAAAATTAGGTGGCTACACTTGGAAAAATGAAGAGTGGAGAGTTACCAAAGATGATTTCGGTAATCTAACTGCAAGCAATGGCAAGGGTCCAATTATTGATGCCAAGTCTTGGTCAGAGATTATAGACAAGATTGATGAAATTGATAAGCCTTCTCAAAAGGCAGCACTTCCTGATAAAGAACAAGTTTCAGAACCTGAGGCTTTAGTAAAACCTGCTTTGCCAGAAAAGGGAATGCCTTTTGTTTTTGCTGTTCCAGAAGGTGCAAAGAAAATCAATCCAGACGCATCATATGACCCTGAAGGTCGTGTTGATGAAGAGTCAACAGACTTTACTGATGACCCTGTAGAACTTGCACAAAAGTATGACCCTCGTGATTTAGTTGCCGCTTTAGAAGAAGCAGTTATTCCTAAAGAAGATGGTGAAAACGCAACTGGCTATGGAACACTTGGTTTCAATAACGGAGATGAGTTTGTTCCAGCAGAAGCACTGTTCTTTGCTCTTCAAGAGGCTGGAGAAGATGCTCCTCTAGAACTTGCAAGAATCTACGACAAAAAACTTGGAACTAAGCAAAACGAAGAAGCACTTGCTGACTTCCGTAAGGGCTCAGAAAATGTTACTGGACCTAATCCAGATATCGCTGAAGCGTTTGAAAGAACTGTTGACCGTGCTCCTGAAGAAGTTCCAGCAGCAGAGATTCCAGATTTCAATAAAGAAGAGATGGACCTAGTTCCACTTCCAGTTGTATTAGATGGTCTTGGCGAAGCCGAGATGGCTGAGTTTATGAAAACTAAAGACCACACTCCTTATCTTCCAAAAAATGAAGATATTGATATGCCAGCGGGATACCACAAAATCAATCCTGAGCCATACCAAAACTGGAAAGAAGTTACTGAAGAAGACCAGAATGAAAATCTTCCAGTTGGATTTAGCGACAACCCTGTTTTCTTGGCGCAGTCCGTTGAAAAAGCAAAACTTGTTGAAGAACTAAAGCGTGGCATTGAGCCAGGCAATCCAATTCCAGGGCACGCAAACGTGTCTATGAAAGATGATGATGGCGAAGAGTTTGTAGCAAACGTTCCTGTAGAAGCAGTACGTGATGCTCTACAACTTCTTGGAGAAGATACAAACGCACTTGTTAAGTCAATTGCTGATGAAGGATTTGTTGGACAAGAAGAACAACAAGCAGAACTTCCTTTAGACCTTCCAACTGAAGCAAAGCCAATGAATGCTTACGAGCGTTTGATGGCAGAGCAAGCAGCAGAGAGAAAGGCTATTGAAGACCGCATAACAGAACTAAAAGCCAATGCTGAAGCCCGTGTTGATGACCAAGGACGTCCTGTTCCTGAAGGCTGGGGAATCTCTCAAACTGCTGGAAGAATTTTTGGTCGTCCTCTTCCAGAAAATTATAATAATGTCTATGGTCTAAATAATTTTGAAGCATCTATTGATAAAGATGGAAATATAACTGTAAAAGACCGCAATGGTCTTGTTGAACCAAAGACTTATGAAAACTGGGATGAAGTACAGGCAGATCTAGATGCTCGCAAGGCAGAGTATGCAAGAGCATCTCGTGAAAAAATTAAAGAGTTTGCTAAAGGCTATGGTTTTTCTGACGAACAGATTGCCGCTTTTGATTCAATGACTCAAGCGGAGATTGCAGATTTCTTCGCTAACCCAGATAATCATACAGAAGCCTACAAGAGCGCTTTAGATGATTTTGAAACATCATGGGCAGTTGATATGCCTCGTCCTGCTCAAAGAGAACGCTGGGCAGCCTTTGGAAAAGAAAAGCGTATTTCAGAGCAGGCTGGAGATTTCCCAGAGGAGCAAATTAAACTACCTCGACTAGATGAACCTATGCCAGAAATTGAACAGTTATTCCCACAAGAACCTGCACGAGATGATAGAGCAGGATTCTTTGATAAAGATGGGAACAGACTTCCAGGCGAAGGATTGGATATTGTTTCCGTTCCAGAAAACAAAAACATTAGACCAGCGGCTCCAGATGATTTTGAGGTTGATGGATTACAAGAGATTCCAGATGGATTTGAAGAATATCCAGCGGCAGCAAACGTTGCTCCTGCTCCAGCCCCAGGAGACGGTGGAGATGGACCAACACCTCCAGGTGGAAATGGAAATAGACCACCAATTCGTATTACTGTAAAAGCAAAAGATATTTTGCCTGGTGATATTACTGTTGGCGACCATTTTGTAATTACAGAAATTGGCGAAAAGGTTCCAGGAACAGATCGCATTAAAATTAAGGGTTATTACCCAGGACACGTTGAGCAAGACACAAAGCAGTGGAATGAATGGCGTGAGATTACTGTAATTCGTGGCGCAGTTGCTCCTGAAATGGGAGACTTACCAGTTCTTTCTAAGCCAAAAGAAAAAGATTTTGGTCGCAGAAAGAAAAACGCAGATGGCTCTTGGGGATTTGCTAAAGCAGAAGACCAAGCAGCCTTTGATGCTGCTATGGCAGACTACAACGTACAACTAGACGCAGCAAAGAAGCGTTTTATTGACCCAACGGAGCCAGCAAATCAACCACATCGTGTTATCTCTCGTGCTGCTGATTTGAAGGCTGGAGATGTAACTACAGACCCTAAGAAGGGTCACTTTGTAATTGAAAGAATTTTTGTTGATGAAAACACAAAGCCAGAGTTTGTTAGTGTCGAGGGTTACTACCCAGGACACGTCACTCAAAGGAAAGAATGGAAGGCAAACGGCCCTATTGATGTTATTCGTAACGTTGAACCACCTGCAAAGGGTGATTTAGAAGAATTACATCAACCTCACAATATTGTTGATGGCAAATGGCGTCCAGATAAAGACCCTGCCAAGCGTGCAGAACATCAAAAGAAACTTGATGAAGCCGCAGCCCTGTGGCAAGCACCAGCAGACCTTCCAGTCATTAACCAAAAAGATAATGTTGCAGAGCAAGATAAAGATATTCCTAATGCTGTTGCTCTACGACGTCCTACACCTCCACGCCAAATTGAAATGCCAGCCTTCCAAGGTGATATGGCTGCAATTGCTCGTGAAGCAGGTGGAGACTGGAATAAGTTCCGTGAACTTCTACAAGATAAAGACTTAGTATTTTTTGACTTTGAAACAACTGGAGTAAATCCAGAAGACGGCAATGAACCATGGCAAGTTGCTGGTGTTCGTGTTCGTAATGGAGAAATTGTTGACCGTGTAAATATCTTTATGAATCCAGGTCGTTCTATTGCTGATACATATGCTGGTCGTGATACAGATGGAATTCCTAATGCTGTAGACGATAAAGGCAACAAACTTAACGATGAATTTTTAGCACAACAACCAAATCAAGAAGCCGCTATGCGTCAGTTCTTGGAGTGGGCAGGACCAAACGCAATCTTTGGCGCACAAAACATGGCATTTGATGAGGAAGTTGCTCGTCGTCTTGCTGACCGTCATGGTCTTGATTGGGCTCCAGGAGGTTTACTAGACGTTTTGCCAATGGCACGAGACATCTACAAAGACCAACCTAAAGAAGACCGCCCTAAGACTCCTAAGGGCCGTGAAAGTTACGCTCTAGGAAACCTTGCTAAGCATCTTGGCGTTGACTTAGAAAATTGGCACGCAGCGGATGCTGATGCAGAAGCAGCAGCAAAGATTTTCAATGCTCTTATTGATAAGGGAATTGAACTTGATGCTGGAAAAGATTTGTTTGATGTTGATGCTCGCAACGATGAGTATGTGGCAAAGATGGACGGATACATTGCAGCAAAAGAGTTGTATGACGGAAACCTCGCTGAGTTTGCCGCCGCTAAAGCATTGGCAGATGGAATATGGGCATATGTAGATGGAAAAATTGCAAATCTTGATGACGTTATAAAAGATGCTACTGGTGTTCCAAATCCTGGAGAAAATATTGACGCTGGTCCTGTTGGCCTTGAGCCAGAGCCAGTTCGTGCTCGTGATGAAGTTGTAGTTCTTGACTTTACACCTAACACTATGTTCCCTCGTGGAAAGATGAGAATGATGGACCGCGACTGGGTTCTCAATCCAGACAATGCTGTTCTTCTTCCTCGTGAAAATATTCGTATGCGTGAGTTACTTCCTGGAGACTTTATGTCTTCTAAGGATGGAAATACAATTTGGCAGGTAGTTGCAGTTCGTGGTGGAGAAGAGTTCGGTCTTGCTCCAGGAAAAGTTAGAGTTTATCGACGTAATATTGAAAATGGAGAAGTTTCTACATACGAGCATTTCCACGGAGTATTCCTAGACGGAGTTCGTCGTCCTAAGAATCCTGAAGATTTGAATGTTCCAGAAGTTATTCCAGAAGGCGAAGCAGCACCATTTATTGCTAACGCCCCTGTTGACTTAGATAAGAACGCCGAGAAAGCAGATGCAGAGAGAGTTTGGCTTGATGCTTTTGATCTGCCAGGTGTTGGTATTGGAACAGTTATTATTGATAAAACTCCTGAAGGAAAGTTTGCTCTTCGTGCACTCATCCACAACAGTGATGGAAATGAAATTTATAGAGTAGAAGAAGAGTATAGAACTGCTGAAGGCGCTAAAGCAGAAGGCGAAGCACTTCTCAATCTTCAAGGACGAGATTTACTTGAGCAAAACCGTAAGGAACAAGCAGAGCCAGAAGAAGCAAGAGCAAAAGATGTTCCTATTTCCCGTGGAGATATCCCAGGGGATGCTAACAATGCTCCAAAAATTATTGAAGTACAAGACCTACCAGACAACCTTGCTGGAGACATCAAGATTCAAAACGTTGGTGACGAGAAGCCAGACTTCCAAGCAGACGCTGTTGTTCGTAACCTTGACGGAGATTTGTTAGCAAATCAAACTACAAATCATCCTGACAAAGATAAGGCAGAGAAAGAGGGACGCGAGTTTATTGCTCGTGTAGTCGACGCTCTTCAAAATCCAGAACAACCAGCAGAAGAAGAGCCAAAGAAAAAGAGAGAGCCAAAACCTCTATCTGAAGATGCAAAAGCAAAAATTGAAGAAGAGAAGGCAAAAGAAAAAGATAACGCTTGGGTTGAAGAAAACGGCGGACGTCTAGCCCCAATTGAAGCAATAGAAATTCAAAAGGGTGATTTCCTATGGGAACCATTCTGGGGAAATTACGCAGAAGTTCTTGATGTTAAATACATAGGAGTTATGGACCGCGTTGAGTTCAATGTTCTAAATCGCGTAAATGGAAAAATAGAACCTAGATTCCTTAAAGCAGACTCTCCTATTCGCAACGTTCGTCGTCCTGGTGTTGAAGACCAGGAGTTTGAGATTGTTGACGAGCCAAAGGGTACAAGAGCAGTTCCTGGCGCAAAGCGTGGACAAATTAAGCGTAAGGCTCTTGGTGAAAGAGTTGTTGCTAAAGAGGGCCGCCCAATGGGTGGAAGATATAAAGAAGAAGGATTCTACGAAGATAAAAATGGCATTGCCCTACAAGAGGGAGATGTTGTTCGCTTCAAGGACCCAGTAAAGGATGCTAAGTGGGGCCGTGGTGTTGTAAAGGCTCGTATTGGCGCACAAGTTGAAGAAGGCCAAAAGGCTGGTGGTCAAGGTCGTAAGGGAATTATCTATCTAGACAAACTTGTCATTCAATTTGAAGGTGAAGAAGATAAGTGGGCAATCCGTCAAGGTGGTCGTGAACTAAAGGCTAAAAATCTTATTCTTCAAAAGGGAGATAACGCAGATATCGTCCTTCCTGATTTCCGTGGACCAAAGGCACGACCAGTTGATCGTGGTCTTGGTGTTGAAGGTCCTGG
>JACCDG010109602.1_pt1 | contig 30963 bp, 47 predicted proteins | sample 7442471 | NCBI WGS metagenome assembly JACCDG01 (sample SAMN15323444, study PRJNA562643) | freshwater metagenome | isolation source: river surface water | place: USA:Blue River Watershed | collected 2017-08-17 | reverse complement strand
TTTTCAATCGAAGCACCTAGTGCAGTAACCGTAGATACATTAGTAGCTTGTCAGCCTCCAAAGACTGTTAATTACACAAGAACTGGTCTTTATAAAAACCAAAACGTAAACCCTGCAAACGTAGAGTTTCACGCACCAATTTTTAGAGGAAAAGTTTTTGGTGGATTAATTATCCGTATGTGTTCTGAAACAGACAATGGAACTGGTTATGTTTATTGGATTGATTCATCTGTAACATTTACAGGTGGTTTAATCGGACCAGCACAAAACACAGACTTGCAAAGATTTGAAGGTACTTTCTCTTGGATGAGTAAGACAGACCCTTCTATGCACATCGAACCTGCTGGAGTTTTTGAATAAGAATAAAACAAATTAAAGGGGGAATAAAATCCCCCTATTCTTTTATGTCTAAAAGCAAAGGAATATTATTAAGTGCATTTGGTAGGCTTGGGTATATATACGCAGCCTTTAATATGTGTGCATCAATTAAGAACTTTAACAAAAATGTTAAGGTTTGTTTGGCTTTTGATAGGGACTTGTTTAAATACCTATCTCCAGATAAAATCGCATTGTTTGATGATTTGATTGAGATACCTAAAGAACAATTTACTTCTTATAGGATAGACCCAGCCAAATACAAGACTTCGATTTATAACTATTTACCATACGATGAAACCCTAATATTAGATGTTGATGGTTGTGCTTTTCAAGACCTACAACCACTAATGGACAAGCTAAGTTCTTTGGAAGGAGATATTTTTACAGATGTCTTGGGATATGGTGGTAAAGACGATAAAATAACATATTCTATTTGGGCTTCAAATGAGTACATTTGGGAGAGGTTTGGCTTAAATGACACATCTATACTACCAGCGATACAAAGTTCGTTTATGTACGTTAAAAAGGGGCAAATAGAGCAATTCTTTAAATCAGTAGAAGAAAACTACAAACAAGGGGTTGATAAGTCAAAAATAAACCTATGGGGTGGCACAGTTCCAGATGAATTAATATTTAGTGGAACAATGGCACAATATAACATAAACCCCAAAATAGATTTTAGCCCAATATTCTTTGGCAATTATTTTGCACAAGAAACAATTACAGAGATAGCAGAGAAGTTTTATATATTATCTTTGTATGGCAATGGTGTTGGTAGGAAAGAAACTAAACAAAGATACATAGAGCATTATGATAGGATTATGAGGTTATATTGCTCTAATCTAGGAATTAGCCACGACTATAAGTCTGGGTATATTATGCAAGATAAACACTTAAATTTTAAATGATAGCATTAACAAGTATAGCACCAAAGCACATAAACGAGGACATTCAAGAGATATGCGTTGCTTCTTGGATTGAACTTGGCATTGATGTTTACTCTTTTAATAGTAAAGAGGAGATTGATATTCTACAAAAGAAGTTCCCTTTGGTAAATTTTATTGAAGTACAACTATATAATAGAAAATGTAAAATAGATAGCCTTTTGGATTTTGCAAGAAACTCTAGTGAAGATAGCTTTGTCATAATCAATTCAGACATCATCCTATATGACACTACGAACTATATGGATAAGATAAAAAGGGTTTTACCAAATGAGGCTGTAATTGTTAAGCGTAGGGATTTTATAAACAATGTAAATAAAAACAAGCTGTTTATTGATGGTATAGATGCGTTCTTTATTCATAAGAACTATTTAAACGTATTCCCAAAGACAAACTTTGTTCTTGGAGAATGTTGGCACGACTATCAAACGCCATACGCATTAATACAAAATAACATAGGTGTTTATATGATTACAGATAAATTTGCGTATCATCGTATGCACAACTCACAATATTCTATTCCATTATGGAAAGAGTACGCAAAGCATTTTGCAGAGGTTAATGGGATAAAGGTAAAGAATGCAGAAACATTGAGCAGAACAATATACGAACATATAGTCAAAAACACTAAAGAATTAAAATGACAACCATATTTATAAAGACTTATTTAAACGACTTAAAGTGGCTACAATATTGTTTGGCTTCAATAGCTAAATATGCACCCAGTTTTGAGGTAGTAATTGTTGCAGATACTAATTGTAAAAAGATAATTGATGGGTGGGGATTAACAAGAGAAAAGGTTTATTATGTAAAACCACAATACGAAGGCTACCTATACCAACAAGAAATAAAGTTAAGGGCTTTTGAGTGGGTTGATACAGAGTATATACTTTATGTAGATTGTGATTGTATATTTACCGAAGAAGCAAACGAGGAATCATTCTTGCACGATGGCTGTCCTATTTTACTAAAGACACCATACGAAGATATACCAGAGGTTATGTTTTGGAAAGATGCTACGGAAGATGCTATTGGCTTTGAGGTAAACTTTGAATATATGAGAAGAAATGGATTGTGTTATAGAACAGAAACCATAAAGCATCTTTGGGAGGATTATTCTATTAGATTCCTTCCTAAAATCAAAATAGCAAAGGATAGAAGATTTAGCGAGTTTAATTTAATTGGGGCTTATATTGAGGCTTACGAAAAAGACTTTTATAAGATAATAAACACAAGGGATGATATTCCTAAACACCCAATAAAGCAATTTTGGAGTTATAGTGGTCTAAACAAAGAAGATTTAAAGGAGATAAATAAATACTTATGAAGATTACAAGAAATGGCATTGCAGTATTAGAACACGATACGCATATCAGCAGATGGGTTGAACAGCATAATTCTCTAATACACAATAAGAGCCTCGCTAACGAACTAAGATATTATATTAAGAAATCGGACTACGTTTTAGAGATAGGGGCTTATATCGGAGATAATACAGCCATATTAAGAAATTTAGCTGAAAGGGTGTATAGCTATGAGCCAAACCCACTAGCTTTTGAGTGTTTACAGTATAACTTCAAGGATTCTGAAAAGGTTTCTTGTTATAACTTAGGTTTTGGTAAAGAGTCTGGAACTGCAAAGATTATCCTCAATGACAATGTAGGTGCTTCTCATTTAGAGCCAAATGGAGATATTGAGATTATAACAATAGACTCTCTTGGCTTGAAACTATACAAAGATAGACTTGATTTTATAGTTATGGATTGTGAAGGATGGGAATTAGATGTCCTAATGGGTGGTATTGAAACCATAAAATCTTTTAAACCAACAATGTTGATTGAAATAAATCGAGGAACTTTAGCAAAATTTGGCAAAAGTCCTAAAGATATTTTCGATTTTCTCAAAAGTATTGGGTATTTTTGTAGAAATATATTTCAAAATGAGCCAATGGAAGGCGAACAATTTGATATTTTATGTTTTAAATCTTAAATTTATGAAAAAAGTTGTAAGAATGGTAGCAAGACCATCAATCAAAAATTGCAAAAAAGGTAAAGGTTGTGCTACAACTAAAGACGAATTAATGATTACCAAAATTAAAATTGCAGCGTAAAATGTATTCAGTAGAAGAAATTGCTCGTATTGTTACCAAGACCTCTGAAATTGCTATTGAAGCAGATAAGGAGAAGAAGCAAAGGTACAACACAAAAGTTGCTCAACTTTTTGGCGACGACTATTCAGAAGTAATCCCAGATTACTATGAAGGTTATGAAGAAGGTGTAGAAAACTATGAGGCTATTCGAGTTCACTCGGAGAAGAATTGTTTTCCAGCAAGACTTTTTGCTAACCGTGCTCCAAACCAAACAGAGGAGGCAGCACGATGGATTAAGGATAACTATAAAAATGTTACCCTTCCAGTATTTATGGACTTCTACAATACAGTATTACGTTGTACTCACGACCAGAATTGGAGTATTACATTCCAAAACGAAAAAGATATCTATGTAGAGTCTAAATTAACTTTTGAGAACTATTTGTCTAGTGGGATAAAGGAACACGGTTCTATTGAAACCTTCTTTAAACAAATGATGTTTGCTTTGCAATTAAAGGATGCTATGGGTGTTATTGCTATAAAACCACATAGTATTCCTATGGTCGAAGTTAATGGGGAATATTTTATTGATTCAAACAGATTAATAGAACCACAACCTTACTATTACACATCTAAACAAGTAGTAGGCTACGAAGAAGATTATTGCCTAATAGAAACCAACGAAAAGTCAATGGTTGAATATTATGGTTCAATGAAAGACAAAGGTCGCATTTACGAGTTTTATGATGATGAAAACATTTGGATTTGCAAACAAGTAGGTAAATATGTAGATAATCAATTTGAGATTAGTCTATATTATAATCATAGAATGGGTGCAAAACCTGTAACTCGTTTAAGAGGCATACCGACTATTGATGATGGTAGAATTATTTATCAATCTCCATTCCTTTTTGCAGTTGATTTATTAGACCTTGTAGCACAAAATAGTGCATACAAGCAAGCTAGTATAGCTAAGTGCGTATTCCCTGCGACAGTAATGCTTGGGGATATTTGTGAGTTTGAGGAGAATGGTGCTATATGTAACGATGGTTTATTATCTTGGAATGATGAAAATGGCGAGTATCACTCAAAAACTTGTCCTAATTGTCACGGAGTTGGTTTGGTTTCAAGATTAGGTGCGTTGGAAACAATGTTAATTAAGCCAGAGGTAAGAGGTCAAAACGAAAGTGAATTAAGAAGTTCACAAGAGCCATTAAAATACATTAGTCCAGAGGTTCATACTTTAGAGTTCTTAGAAAGCACAATAGAGAAAACAGAGCAAAAGGCAAGAAAGATTTTACATCTACAAACTTCTAACACTATCATTAAGGGTTATGAAGAAATGACTGCAACAGGAATGTCTTTAGATATGAAGGCTGCCTTTGCATTTATTATGCCTATTGCACAAACTGCATTCGAGAACTTCGAGTTTATTATTGATACAATCGGTTGGATGCGTTATGGAGAGGATTTTGTTCCTCCTATCATTAACTACCCACAAACATTTGATATTGGCACAGAGAAAGACATATTAACCACTATTTCATTTATGGTTAAGAATGAAGTTCCAAACGTATTGATACACGCAGAGATATTTAGGTATTTAAAGTCTGTATTCTATACAGATGAGAAAACAACTGCTATTTATCAGCTTTTAATCGCTTCTGATAGATTACTTACTCTTGGTGGTGCTGATGTTATTGTTAAGCACTCTAAAGGTCTTGTAGAGGATTGGGAGGTTGTATTACACGATTCATTTATGTCATTTGTAAGTGATTTAATGTTGCAAGACGAAAACTTCTTACAGAAGCCAATAGAGGAACAAATTAAATTATTACAAGACTACGCCAAATCTAAGACCGATACTATTGTAGAGTCGGCAAAACAAAAGATTGAAACAATAGAGTCAATGATTCAGTAATGGATTTAGAGCAAATTATAAAACTAAAGATAGCTAGATTAGACGATGTTCCAAACCTATATACCGATGGTATAAAGCAAGTTCAAAAGGACATAATGCAAAATCTATTAGATTCTCTTGAACAATTAAAAAGAGATGAAAATGGGAACATTAAAAAGACTAAATCTAATTTAGCTATTGTTGAAGATATAGTAAAGGACTTAAAGAAGATATTTGGTAGGTCAGATTATATTGAACTTACCAAACAATTCATTTCTGAGTTCGATGAACAAGCAAAACTTACGGACTCTTTTTTCGAGAAAACATTTGGCGATTTTGATAATAATAAGTTTAATGAGTTGGCTTTGCAAAAAAGCAAAGAACAAGCCTATGAGTTAATGGCAGGTGTTCCTTATGTTACTACCTATCTTTACAATCCAATTAAAAGCCTATTAACCGATTCTGTTGTTGCTGGGGATTCTTACGTTAAAACAGTTAGGGCTATTAAACAAGTCGTTCAAGGTGGTACTATCAAGAATAAAACATTAGAGGGAAAGTTATATAGATATGCCAAACAAATAGCCTACGATACATTTGCTGTTGCCGATAGAGGTTATACAAACAACATTTCACTAGACTTAGATATAGAGTGGTATGTTTATAGGGGTGGTTTAGTAGAGGACTCTCGTGCTTTTTGCATTGCTAGAAACGACAAATACTTTCATAGAGAAGAAGTAAAGTCTTGGGGAAAGCTAGGTGATTGGGATGGTAAAATACCATCAACGGATGAAAAGACTATCTTTGTTTATGCTGGAGGCTATCGTTGCAACCATTCAATTCTTCCTACATCTATCGCACTTGTACCAAAAGATGTAATAATAAGAAATATTGAGAACGGAAACTATAAGCCAAATGATAAGCAAAGGGAATTAATTGGGCTTTAATCATTATACTTGTTTTAATTCTTTAATTTCTCTAATAACATCAACATTCTTTCCTTCAACCATTACAAATATTACTGTGGATTGAATTATGAAGTTTACAGCTTTATCGCTTACATTATACTTATGGGCGTAGAATAATCGCAACTTATTAAGATTGCTATATATTGATTCAATATCTTTTTTTCTAACTATCATTATAATTTGCAGTTTTCGGTTAATAATTTGTTAATAGCCACTTCGATACTAATCCTATTGCCTTGACTTAACTCTTGGCTTTGTTTTTTGTGTACTACTTTCATTGCATCGTTGCAAATTTTTATTGTAGCTGTAATGCAATCTTTGTTTTTTCTTTCTCTTGCCATAATTTATAATATTATACTACAAATTTATACAAATTATATTAAAATACTAAAACTTTTAGTATATTTGTGTCGTTAAATTAAATTAATCATTATGTCAGTTAGATGTTTAAATGAAAAAGGGGAAGTACGCTTTATCCCAGACAAATTAGCGAATATGCCAGAATATATGCGTAGGCATAAATTAACAAAAGACACTTTAGAACCATTAGAAGAACTAAAACCCTTAAAAGAGGTTGTTCTTAAAGTAGAAGAACCACAAACAACACAGCCTCCTATTGAACAATTAACAAGTGAGCCTGCTTCTGAGGAAATCACAAAAGAACAATATTGGGCAATGCTTGATGCTAAAGGTGTTGAGTACAAGAAAACTTATGGAATTGCAAAACTTAAAGAATTAAACGATGCCAATTAAAGAAGAAGAAATTAAATCGTTTGTGTCCGAGTATTTGGACATTGATATTGAGAGTGTAGAGGACTTAGAGTCTTTGAAATCTAAATTTGCTAGTGATTACGCTAGAAAAGAAACCTTTAAAAACGAATTAGCTAAAGACCCAAACTTTGTTAATCCATTAATCGGCAAAAGACTTGGTACAATCGAAACCAAGTTAAAGCAAACAGCAAAGGATAAACTTGGATTAGAGTTTGATGCTGGAGAGTTTAAGGATAAAACCATTGAGGATATTCTTGAATTAACAGCAGATAAATTCAAGGGTAAATACACTAATGACATCGAGGATTTAAAACGCAAGTTCACTAGCGACCCAAGTGAAATCACTAAAGAGTGGGAAGAAAAATTAAAGATTACCAAGCAAGAAGTTGATAATTGGAAAAACGAAGCTACTAAAGCTAGTCAAGAATTTGAGAACTTCAAGCAAACATTAGAGGTTGAAAAGAAAAGTAGAGCATTAAAAGAAAACTTAGATAAGGCTTTTTCTTCTATTAAGTTTGCACCAGAAGCTAGTGAGTTAGTTATCGAAGGATTTAAAACAAAGGTTTTAGGCGAGGTAAAATTTGATTTTGATGAAAATAATAATTTTACTACCTTTGATAAGGAAGGTAAGACTTTATTTAATCCTAAGAAGCACGGACAACCGTATAGCCCAGAGGAGTATTTAAAGGACAAAGCGATTGAGTACAAGGTTTATCAATTAAACCCTAACTCAAGACCAGCACAAGCACCAGATAGAGTTATTACGCAACCAGCAAATAACCAAGATGTAAGTGCTAGAACAAGAATAATCCACCCATCAGCCTTACAATAGTAGGGCTTTTGGGGAAATATAACATCTAAACGAGTGGATTCCTTATCCATAAATTAAGGGAAATTAGTGCCATAAACTTGCAAGGCAAAAGGAATAAGCAAGGGTATTTTTTAAACTTAATTAATATGTCATACGTTTTAGGACAATTAACTGCGTGTCCAACAATTCAAAGAGAACTTGCCGAGTATTTTACAACTTGTCCAGTTAATGAATTTATGCCATTTTTCGAGTTCGTAAACTCTCCTATGAATAACATTGGTTTATCTCAAGAGGTTTCTCCTGGAAATGGTAAAATTCGTACAGTACGTTTAACGTACACCCCACGTCAATTAGAGAGTACAGTTACTGCAAACGTAGCTAACCCTAAATGTGATGTTGATAACTTCATTGGCGATAGATACACTGATTACACATTAGATACAGACGAAAACTTCGGAACTGGATTCTCAATGACTGCAACTGAATTAGAGGCTGCTTGTATCGCTAACGAAACTTATTTCGTTCGTAGATTAGCTGATATGGTTGATGTATTGGATAGAAAACTTGCTACTGAGCATACACAAGATTTAGCATCTTATGTTGGTCGTTGGGCTTCTAACGTATCAGTAAACGCTCAAAACGAGTTCCAAGTAAATACATTACAACCATCTTCATCGTTCATCGACCCACAAACAACTGCAAAAATTGACTTTGCTTTACAAAAGACTGGTTTCTGTAACGAAACTATGATATTCGCTGGTTCTACATTAGCTGAGTATTACAGAGCAACTTCAAGTGCAGGATGTTGCACAGAGCAAGGTATTGATGTAGCTACAATTTTCAATCAATATGGTAAAGCTGTTGCTTACGATAGAAGAATTGAGAACGTATTTGGTGCAGCAAAAGCTGTGGCAGTACAAGCAGGTGCATTAACCTTGTTAACTTACACTCGTAGCACTTGGAAATCTGGTATGCCATTACCATACCGTGATGCAGGTAACTACATCTCAACTGTAATTGTATCTCCAAGAACAGGTATTCCAATGGATTTAACTATCTCGGATAACTGTGGTACTGTATCAGTATCATTGGTTGCTACAACCAAGTTGGTTGCATTACCAAGCGATTTATACGCACAAGGCGACTTTATGTCTGGCGTAAACTATATCGCACCAATCAAAGTTGTAAACTCTTAATTAAATGGGGGAGTAAAATCCCCCTTTATTTTTTCCTATGGCTTGTTTTGATAATCTTATCGGTTTGAAGGGTGGGTGTGATAATTCAAATTTATCTGCCAATGCCTTATACTTAAATACTCTTGGTATTAGTAGAGAGTTTATTGAGTCTATTTTAAATGAGGACTATGCTAGTGTTGATGCCTTTTTAGAGGATAAGATATTCTTAGCATCGGACCAAATAAAGAATGACATCTATGGTCATTTTACATCGAAGTTTAATGTAACTTCTTTAATTGAAGGAGTACGTTTAGGGCAGTATTATGACTACCCAACTCTTGTTCCTGCACTTAATGGTTACAAAGGGCTTCAAATGCGTATTTGGAATGAAACCACATTTGCTAAATTATATGTATCTACAATAAAGACTTACTTTAATTATACAGGTCAAGTAGATTTATTTGTTTATGATTTAAAGCAAGGAAAGTTATTAGACACGATAAGCGTTGATTCTATCGCTAATGAGATAGTAGAAACTCGTGTAGATAAGATTTACAAATCAGAGGGAGAGGATTTAAACTTAGTTGTTATATATGATGCTTCTGCATTTCAATCATACGCTACTAGCTTCTTAAACGCTGGTTGTGTTACTTGTAATCGTGGGGGAGTATATATGCAAAATAAATATGTTTACTCTACTGGAGTTATCTTTGACAATGGCGACCCTATAACACAAACTTACCTAAATGGTAATTCTGATTTAGGAGGTCTTTCATTAGTTTACTCTTTGGAGTGCGACCACGATGCGTGGATTTGTACACACGGAAATTTCTTTTCTAGTGCTATGCTTTACAAGACTGCTTACCTAATAACTCAATACGCAGACTTAATGAGCAACACTTATTCTACTATAAACATAGATAGAGATAAGTTAAAGGAAAGAATGGAATATTACGAGTTTGAATACAATAAAAGATTAGAGGCTGGAGTTAAAAACTTAAAGCTACCTAGTGGCGACTTGTGTTTTTCTTGCAATAGACTTAGAATGAATAAAACCATATTACCATCGTGATATATTACGATAAAGTTGGTTTTTGGGAATATTTCCACATTATCGACTATTATTATGATGATGGTTTTGTGGAGAATAAGATTACATTTAGAATTAACTTAAACTAATGATTGACTTAAAGGAATATAAAGAAAGGTTAAGACGAGTTGCAAAGTTAATAGAGTCTGAAAACATTATGAAGAAGGCTGTATTAGCTGTCAATGAAATTCGTATGAAGCGTATATTCCAAGATGGTTTAAACTCTAATGGTAGTAAAATTGGTACTTATAATTCTACAACACCAGTTTACATAAGCCCAGACAAAGCACCAAAGAAAGTCAATCAAAAGGGGAAAAATGGTAAAGCTATCAAATCTGGCTATTACAAGTCTTATAAGGATTTCCGTAGGGCTATGGGTCGTGAAGATAGTTTTGTCAATATAAGGCTTAATAATGAGTTACAGAACGATTTAGCTAATGGTAGTCTTGCTAAGGCTACAAATAAGGTAAACCTAAAGGTTAACCCTATAAAAGTTAGTAAAGGTGTCTATAAGGTTGTTATTAAGAAAGACGAGAATATAAAAAAGATTAAGGCTCTTGAGGCTAAGTATGGAAGTATCATTGAACATACTAAAGAAGAAAAAGAGTTGTTTAATAAAATAATTGATAGAGAGGTTGCAGAAATATTAGCTAAAGAGTTATGATACAAGAGGTAATACAGTTTCTTATAAACAAATTGGATGCAAGTGGGCTTTTCCAAAAGAACTACCCATTGACAGATAGAGTCGATGTTGGTGGTAAGATATTCCCTATGTTTTATGAGGGCAATGGCAAATATAAGATAGACTTTTCCCCTAACAAATGGTTTGGGGTTTCCTATTTTAGAAAGAATGGAGATTTAACATTCTCTGATGGGAACTTCCCTTCTTTAAAGCCACAAGAAACACCTATACTTATTAGAATACCATTAATATTTATTGCCACTATAAAAAAAGATAAATTAAAGTGCGATAGCAATTATTCTTCGGATGACTTGGCTCTTTACATTGTAAAGTTATTCAAGGATATAAATGCTATGCGTGTTGATTTAAAAGCTAAAAGAGTTACGTTTAATGTTGAGTCCTACAAGACAAATCCAAAAGAAATAATGGATGAAGAATTTAGTGGTTATGAGGTTGGAATTAATACCAATTATGCTCACATTTCTTTATCTTTGTATGTAGAAATTGAAACTACTAAAGAGTGCTTATTTGAGTATTGCCCAAGTGTAATAATTGATGAAATCTCGGATGAAGTAGTGGACCAAATTGGCGACAACTTAATAGCTGAATAAGATGGCAGATAAAAGAATACAACAGTACCCAGATAAGAATAATCCTTCTAGTTCGGATTATATATTAATTGCAGACAGTCAAGATATTGATGTTAATGGTTTTCGCAAGTATAAGAAAATCAAAATATCTGCATTAGACAACATTGTAATTACTAATGCTGAGGATATTGAAAGACAAGACTTAATACAGCTATTGAATGATAACGAAGCTGTAATTGGTCGTTTTTATAGAATTACAGACTCTCAAATTGGAGAGCCAATACTTGTTCAAGCTGTTGCATTAAATATGATAAGTGAGATGAGTGTTAGTGGGGATGATGGTATTGTTTATTTTTATGATATTATAACAGACGCTAGAACCAATATTCAGCACGTTGAAATAAATGGTACTGGTTTTGTAAAGGCAAATGGCACTACAATAACTTACGATAATAGTACATACTTAACAAATATCAATGGCATTACTGCTGGAGGAGAATTAAGTGGTACATACCCTAATCCATCTTTATCTAATAATGCTGTAACTGGTAAAGTTTTAACTGGTTTATCTATTAGTGGTTCTTCAATTACTTCTACGGATTCAATTCTTACCTCTTTAGGTAAACTACAAAATCAAATCAACTCTTTGGTTGGTGGAGTTAAATATCAAGGTACTTGGAATGCTTCGACTAACACACCTACATTAGTATCTAGTGTAGGAACTAATGGGTTCTACTATGTAGTTGATGTAGCTGGTAGCACAAATCTAAATGGTATTACCGATTGGAAGGTTGGAGATTGGGCTATTTTTAATGGAACTACTTGGCAAAAGGTTGACAATACAGACTCGGTTATATCTGTTAATGGATATACTGGTGCTGTTACCTTAACAACTTCTGATATAGCCGAAGGTACAAATCTATACTATACGGATGCAAGAGTAAGACAAGCTATCTCTGAAAACATTGTAGGTATCAATTACGATAGTAACACTGGTGTATTTTCTTTGGCTTCTGGATATGTTATACCAACGACAACAGAGCAATCTAATTGGAATACTGCTTACAATAATAGAATATCTAGTCTAACTACCGTTGGCAATAGTGGTGCAGCTACATTAGTTAGCAATACATTAAATATTCCTAACTATACTTTGGGTGGTTTAGGTGGTGTGCCATATACAGGTGCTACTGCTAATGTTGATTTAGGAGAATTTGGAATTAAAGCAGGTTATTTTGAATATGATTTAACCCCTACAAACACACCAACAACACAAGGTACTACTTATTGGGATTCTGCTGAGGAAACAGTAGCCTTAATTATGAATGGTGCTATCCAACACATTGGTTTAGATACTTTCTATAATGTAAAGAATGGCACTGGCTCAACAATATTAAAGGGAACTGCTGTTAGATTTGATGGAACAGATGGAGGTAGTGGTCATTTGTTGATTGCACCTATTTTAGCAAATGGATTTTACCCATCTACTTACTATATGGGTATTACAGCAGAAGATATTGGTAGTGGAGATTTTGGTAAGGTTATGCAGTTTGGTAAATTAAGAGGCATCAATACTAACTCTTATACCAATGGAGATATATTGTATGTTTCAACTTCATCGGCTGGTGGATTTCAAACAACAGTACCTACTGCCCCAAATAACATTATAATAGCAGCAGCAGTTGTTAGAGCAAGTAATAATGGCACGTTAATGGTTCGTGCGACACTTGGCTCTAATATAAATAGTGATGAAGGTGTTAAAATAACAAGTCCTACAACTGGTCAATTATTACAATTACAATCTAATGGACTTTGGGAAAATAAAACTAAAGCACAAGTATTAGGTGGAACTTCAAGTCAATTTGTAAAAGGAGATGGCTCATTAGATTCTACTTCATATCAACCATTAGATTCTGATTTAACTGCGATTGCTGGTTTAAGTGGAGATGGATTGCTTCGTAAAACAAGTGGCACTTGGGGTATGGACACAAATACCTACCTAACTGGCAATCAAACTATAACTATTAGTGGAGAAGCTAGTGGAAGTGGTGCTACAAGCATTACTCTTACATTAGACAATAACTCTGTTACAGGTAAGGTTTTAAATGGATTGAGCATAAGTGGTGGCTCTGTTGTTTCTACCGATTCAATCTTGGTGGGTATTGGAAAGTTACAAAACCAAGTAAATGCTCTTGCTGGTGGTGTTAATTATCAAGGCACTTGGAACGCATCTACAAATACCCCTAGTTTAACAAGTAGCGTAGGTGTAAAAGGATATTATTACGTTGTAAGTGTTGCAGGTTCTACTAACTTAGATGGCATCACTGATTGGAAATTGGGCGATTGGGCGATATTCAATGGTAGCACTTGGCAAAAAGTAGATAATACTGATGCTGTGATTTCAGTCAATGGATATACTGGTGCTGTAACGCTTACTAAATCTGATGTTGGTTTAGGTAACGTAGAGAATACTGCTTTATCAACTTGGGCTGGCTCTACTAATATAACTACATTAGGAACAATAGGAACTGGTGTATGGAATGGTACAGCGATAGGAGATTCTTATATTTCTTCTTCATCTACTTGGAATGCTAAAATAGGTGGAAGTGGTACAAGTGGAAAATTACCTAAGTTTACTGCAAGTGGTACGATTGGAGATAGTATTTTAAGCGAGAGTGGTAGTGTTATAAGCGTTGCTGGTGCATTAAATATAACATCAACTGCACCTTATATTCAACTTACAGATACCACAAATAATATAGTTCATTATTTAGAGGGTAATGATACTTCATTGGTTTTATATTCAGACTTTGGTAATACACAATCTGGTAGCTTAATAGACTTTAGAATAGATGGTAACACTAGTCGTATGTCTTTATCTGCTACCGAACTCATTACCTTTGGTGCTACCGACACTGGAGAAGCACATATCTTTGGGGGTAGTGCGAGAGTAAATGGTTTTATGTTAGCTACTGGTCTTCTTCGCACTCAAGATAGATTGTATATAACTGGAGATGTGGCTATATCATCTTGGATTTCTTCTTCTTTAACAGCAGGATATAGTTCTACAAGTAGTTATGGGTGGATAAATTCGCAAACTTCTTTGAGATTAGGTGTAAATGGCTCAACCCAATTAAATCTTACAACTAGTTCAGCGACATTTAGTTCAAGTATAACTTGGGGTTCTGCTTCTGGACAATATATGTATGCTGGAGGTGCAAGTCATATATTTGCTTATTCTAATTCAACTTCTAATTACTTATATAGTGGTGGAAGTGGAGGGTTCAACATTAATAATGCAGCAGATAGTGCTGTTTTAATGCGTGTTACTGATGGTGGTAACGTAGGTATTGGAACAACAAGTCCAACAAGTAAATTATCAATTTCTGATGGTGCTACAATGTATGCAGCACAAACAGGAACATTGTTAGACATAAAGGGTAATGTATCTAATGGTAATGATACAACATCAAGGGTTGGTTTAAGATTAGGCAACAATAGCAATGCTTTCAACATATGGTATGGAGGTACAACAGATAGACTGAGATTTGCCGATGGTGGGGGTAATGAAATTTTAACATTAGTTAATGGTGGTGTTTCTGCTTCTTCATTAACAGTTGGCAGTACAATACATACATCAAAAGCAGGGTCAATTAGTGGGTACTATCTAAACCTAAACACATTTAATGTAGGAAATCAATTCCCAATAAATAGAATTAATGGTGCATATATGGCTTTCCCAAATGCTACCGATGGTTTTATTTTCTCTCCTGGAGGGGATAGATTTGCTAACCATACTTTTTATTCAAACGATGGATTGAGTTCAATGAAATTTGGGCAGTATTCAGCATTCCCAAGTTCAGATGGTGGAGGATATTTTGAGTTAATATTAGACAAGGGGAATTGGGGTGCATCAGCTGATTCGTATATAAATTTCAATATAGAAGAAGGTTTTAATCTTTTCTCAAGAGGAATAAGTTTAAACGCTTCTGATTATTCATCAGCATCAATTGGTGCTGCTGCAATTTATCTTAATTCTAACGATGGGGCAAGTGCGTCAAATGTAAGTATTTTACCTACAAGAATTACATTTTGGGTAAATAGAATACAGTTAAAACCATTAACAACAACACAAGTAAATGCTTTAACAGCAACATCAGAAGAAGGGGATATTGTTTATAACTCAACTTTAGATACAATTTGTTTTTATAATGGTTCAAGTTGGCGACAAGTTTCTCATACAGCTATGTAGTCATAAAAAATAAACATATATTTGCAAAAAAATAATTATGGAAGAATTAAATGTATTATCACAAGCTATTGAAATAGCACAGCAAAAAGGTTGCTACTCTTTGAAAGATGCAGTTATTGTTGCATCTGCATTGGAAAGTTTAAAACAAAAACTTACTAAAGAAGAAGATGATAAAGCATCTAGCTAACTTATGCAGAGAATGTTACAAAGGGGAGTTTACTAATTCCCCTGTTTACTCTATTGATAAAAAGGGTGTTCAAGCCTATATCATAGATGAAGGGGATTATTGTGTTCTTGTTTTTCGTGGAAGCGATGAAAAAGAAGATTGGAAACAAGATTTTAAAATAGGCTTTGTTAATACTGTCTATGGTAAAATGCACAAAGGCTTCAAACAAAGTTGGGATTTAGTAGCTTCAAGCATTAGAAGCAATCTACCTAACAAACCACTATACATCACTGGTCATTCATACGGTGGTGCATTAGCATTTATAAGTGGCATTTATATCCCTCACGTTGAGGTGGTAACTTTTGGATGCCCAAGAATAATGCACAACAACTACGCAAACTATCTAAAAATAAATCATATTAGGGTAAGAAATAATAACGACATAGTTACTATGTTGCCACCACAATCTTTGGGCTATACACACATAGGTCAACTATTGTATTTAGACTATGAGGGCAACAAGACTATCAAAGTAAATATTTTAGATAGAATTAAATCACATATTAGGGCTTGGCAAAAAGGGCAGAAGTTTAACCCATTTTACGACCACGACATTAATAAATATATTGAAAAGCTATGAATGAGAAAGAGCAATTAGAATATTTAATAGAAGAAGTTAGGCGTTGCAATAGTTCTATTGAACGAATTGAAGTAGCGTTGCTTGGCGATAAGTTTATTGATAACGGTGTTATTAAGCGTTTAGATAGCGTAGAAGCCAAACTAAAGAAGCTAGATAAATATTTCTGGATGCTTATTGGTATGCTTTCTCTAGGCACAATTCCATTGGGAACAAAAATTCTTCCGATAGTAAAAGATTGGCTTAAATGAAAAAGGTTATTAAAAAATATGGAGAGCCAACACCTCGTTATTGGAGGAAGATTGGCGACTTTGGGTTGTTATTACTTGTAACAATTCAACCAATGGTTTTGAGTATGCCAATTAATGAGGCTAATCGCTTTTGGATTGATTTTTTTATCACTATATTTCTTGTTGGAGTTAAGTTTTGGACAAACACTAAATCTATACACACTAAATGAAAATAAGCAAATATATTTCGAGTGTAGAGGCTTTTAAATCTCAATCAGCGATTAGACATAAAATAGACAATACTACAACAGATGAGAATATATTATCTAATATGAGGCACGTTGCTATATTGTTTGATAAAATAAGAGAGCATTTTGGAGTTCCTATTGGAATTAGTTCTTTCTATCGTTGCCAAGAACTAAACAAAAAGATAAAGGGTTCTAAAAACTCGCAACATATTTCTGGAGAAGCCATAGATATTGATGCAGATATTTTTGGTGGAGTAACGAATAAAGAAATATTTGAATACGCCAAATCTTTGGATTTTGACCAATTAATCTGGGAATTTGGAAATGATAAAAACCCTGCTTGGGTTCATATTTCAAGAAAAAGAATTGGTAAAAATAGAAAACAAATACTATTAATTAAATAATATACTTATATTTGTATTATGGTAGGTCGTAATGCAAAAGGTCAATTTCTACAAGGTAGAATAGAGCCAATAGAGATAAAAGAAAAGAGGTTAAAGTCTTGTTCTGGTGCTTGGAGAAATAGAGAGGTATATCACGGATTTTATGGCACAAAAATTTATAATACTTGGCGTTCAGTAAGAAGTAGGTGTTCTGATAATGCAACTGGGGATGCAAGAAAAAAATATTATTTAAGGGGTGTGATATGTTGTGATAGGTGGAGTTCTTTTAAGAACTTTTTAGAAGATATGCTTGACACATATCAAGATGGGCTACAATTAGATAGAATAGACAATTCGAAGGGGTATTATAAAGAAAATTGTAGGTGGGTTACTTCTAAAGAAAATAATAATAACAGAACAAATAATGTTAAAATAGAATACAATAATGAAGTTAAGACACTTTCTGAGTGGGCTGATACTTTAGGGATAAATTTTTCAACTATTAGAAACAGATATTACAAGTTTTATAAAAAAGGCAAATATGGTATTGATAGGGTTTTCCAAATAAAATAGTAAATAATTCGTACAATTCAATCATCTTGCAATTTAGAAAGATTCTAAATATCAAAAATACTTGGTTAAGTAGTTTTATCTTCATAACTTGGCAAAAATATCAAATGAATTTTGAATTAATAGACCTTGTTGTTTGGAATGGTATTATTACATACTACTCTATTATTAAGGGGAAGGTTAATGATTCTGAAATAGAACTTGCTAATGATATAGACATAGAAAACTATTCCAAAAATATATGAAAAAAGAAGTATTTGAACAAATTATTGTAAATAACCTTGAGAACTTTGAGTCTATGGGGAGAAACCAATCTGAGTTAAGTAGGTTTCTTTTAAATAACTACAAAGAATTTTCTAATTATAGCATTAGAACCGTCAGGGAAAGGGTTAACGAATATTTTAAACGAAACCCACCTAAACAAGAAGAACAACAATTAAGTGAAACTATCTCTTATGATAGGGCAATTAGAGCCGAAAGGTCTGAGATATTAGACTTAAAGAGAAAAAACGAGTACCTTCTAAAAACACTATCAGAAACAGAAAGGGCTTATGACGACCTACTAAACATCAAAAGTCCAATAGATGTAATATCTATAAACCCAAGTGGTAAAACCTCAAAATCAAGCAGAGCAATCCCAATTATTAGTCTTTCTGATTGGCACGTTGAAGAAAATGTTGAACGTGGGGTTGTTAATGGCTTTAATGAGTATAACTTAAAAATTGCCGAGCAAAGTGCTAAAAATGCCTTCATTAACATACTAAAGTTAAATTCAATCGTATCTCGTGATTCTAACATCAATGATATGATTATTTGGCTTGGTGGCGACTTCATTTCTGGCTATATACACGACGAACTCATAGAGAATAACCTACTAAGCCCATTAGAGGCAATTCGTTCGGCTAAGAGGCTTATTCGGTCTGGTATCGACTATCTACTCAAAGAAACCAAACTAAACTTAATTATCCCTTGTAGTGTGGGTAATCACGGAAGAAATACAAAGAAGATGCACATATCTACTTCCTACAAGACAAACTACGAGTTTATGATGTATAGTGATTTGCAAGACTTTTATCAAGGCAACAAAAGGATTACATTCCACGTTACCAAATCGGATGATTGCTATGTTGAGATTTTTGGTAGGGTTAATAGATTCTTTCACGGAGAGCAAATAAAATACTCTGGAGGTATAGGTGGATTAACCATACCTTTGATTAAGTACATACATAGAAAAAACCAACAACAACCAGCAGATATGAATTTCTTGGGGCATTTCCATCAAAATCTCTATCCTACTCACGATTCTTGTGTTAATGGTTCGATGATTGGTTTGAGTGCTTATGGGTACAAATTAGGATTTAAGCCAGAAACGCCTTGCCAAGCATTTACTTTATTAAATGAAAAGTATGGCTATACTATTAAAACACCTATATTTTGTAGATAATGAGTAACGCTTTGTCATTCATAAGGCATATTGATAGGGTTTGCAAGAAAAACGGATTCGAGTTGGAACTTGTAAACTCTAGGTATATTGACATAGGGGATGGCTTTCCTTGTGCAGGGTACTTTAGTGAGGATGAAAAAAAGATTTGTGCCTCTTTAAAGGCAAAGGATTTCTTGGGGATATTGGCACACGAGTTTGGTCATTTTAACCAATACATAGATAGTCTTGATTTTTATGAGTTTTGCTCTATTTCTTATGTAAAAGTATTTGATTGGCTAAGTGGCAAAAAGATAAGAAACATTGACTTCCATTTAGATAATTGCCTACAATTAGAATTAGATTGTGAAAAACGTGCTGTGGCTTACATTCAAAAGTATGAATTAGAAATAGATATTCAAGATTATATACAAAGAGCCAATGCTTATATGTATTTTTGGCGTTATTTAAGATATAGTAAAAAATGGTGCAGTCCATACAACGCACCAAGCAACAATGAGGCTTTGGTTAGGATTATGCCTAAAAAGTTTTTAAAAGAGTATGTTTTAAGTGATAAGATAAAAGATGTTTTTGAAAAGGAGAATATATGATTGATAATGAAATAGAAATGTTAATTATTGAAAAGAAAAGATTAGAAAGTAAAATTGAAGAAATAAAGAAAAGAATAATAAAACTACAAAACCATAAGATAAATGAAAATAAAACTAAAAGCCATAGATAAGATATTCCTAGCATATTTGCTAATTCTCTTACTAATATGTTTAACTGCTTGCAAGTCCAAAAAGGTATCTGATACAAGGGTTGATTCTCTTGTAAAAGAAACTTTAATTATTAAGGATAGTATTAAGACCAGAACTATATTTGAGTACGAAACTATTTACGATACCACTAGAAACGTATATACCACCCACATAAAGAAACTAACTATTGATGAAACGCAAAATAAAGCCCTACAATCAACGAAGTCTGTCGATGTAAGCAAAGATATCAAGACGAAGGTTGTAGAGCCTAAAAAGGGCTTAAATACCTTTCAGATGATTGCTGCTGTTTCAGTTCTCACATCAATCTTTTTTATATTTGGATTGATTGCTCTTTTATATCTTAAAAATAAATTTGGAGTATAATAAATTTGTTTATACATTTGTATTGTTTTAAGGTTATTTCATAATTCGTGTTTCTTTGTGAGGTGGGGGAGTAATCTTCCACCTTTTTTAATTTATAAAGCTATGCCACTAAAAAAACCAACATCTAAATCTAAAAAAGACATTCAAAAGGCTGTTTCTTACAATATAAGAGAACTAATGGCTGATAATAAAAAGTCTGGTAAGGCTCGTGGTGCTAGTGGTAAACCTCGTTCTCGTAAGCAAATATTGGCTATTGCCATTTCTAAAGCCAGAGGCAAATAGTTTAGACTCATTCTAAATATCATTTTTTTCTTGACATTTAATTTTTTGCTTGTAACTTGCGTTAAATTTAAAAACAAAAGTTATGATAGTAAAAAACGAAATATTTAAAGTAGTTTGTGTAAAACAAGATATAGAAAACAAACTTATTGTTGGGGATACATATTTTGCTTGGGATAAAGGAGAAGGTGTATATGAAGGCAATATTACGGTTGAAAATACCCCTTTTATTAAAATCTATGCTATTATGTCGCTTGATAATTTTTTTATTGGAACATTTAGCAAAGACCTATTTGAATTAATGAATGATGATTACGACTACATTAACCCTAACCACTACAAACAAGGGGGGAAAGAAACTTGGGAAAAGATGCTTGAGATTTGGGGAAAAGAAGCCTTTATAAAGCATTGTGAAATTACTGCATTCAAGTATATCCAAAGATTAGGTGCTAAACCTAACAACTCAGTCGAGCAGGATTTAGAGAAGGCTCGTTGGTATCTAAACAAAGCATACGATTTAAAAAACAATCAATAAAATTATGGAACAAAAACAAAAATTAGAAATAACCAAACTCATAAATTATTTTAAGAGTGTTGGGTTTAGCTTCGCTAAAACAATGAAGCAAATGGTAGAGTCTGGAGAATTAAAACCACCAAAGCATTATACTAAGGATGAATATATAAAACTTATAGATTCTGCATACGAAGAAGGTATAATGAGGTCTGCTGAAAACACAATCAAGAAAAATAAAAAGATAAACGAAGCAAACAATTTAGACTAATTCCAAATAGCAAATAATTATTGCTTTTATAAAAATACACCTTATATTTGAACAAAGAAACATAAATTATGGAAACAATAACAAGCACCAACTTCGGAACAACTACTTCCGAATTAAAAGTAGAAATCTACAAAGAACTTATCTTAATTTGCGAAATGCGAATTTTTCAATTACAACAGGCTTATGAGGATTCAGCAAACGCATTCTTCATCAATGTATGTGATTCGAGAATACTTATCTACGAAGCTATTATTAATAGATTATCACAAAGAATTATAACACTTAAATCAAATGACACAAGAATTATTAGACAAGAGGTATAGAAAGGTAATTAGATTACTTAACTATATGTTAGATGAAAAGAACGATGATAAAATCGCTCAATGTTATTACATCATAACACAAATTAATGAAAGAAAAATGGAATTGTATAAATCAAAACAAAATTATTTAAAAAGTATATTATGGAAAAACTAATCAAAATTCAATCAGAATTAAAAGCACCAAAAAATCAAAGAAACAATTTTGGTAATTACAACTATCGTAGTTGTGAAGATATTTTAGAGGCTTTAAAGCCAATATTATTAGCCAATAACTGCACACTAAAACTTGATGATGATATAGTAATGATAGGCAATAGATTTTATGTATGTGGATTTGCTATATTCACAGATAACGATACAAAAGAAACTATTACAGTTAAAGCATTTGCTCGTGAAGAAGAAACAAAGAAGGGTATGGATGGCTCTCAGATTACTGGTGCTTCATCATCTTACGCAAGAAAGTACGCATTAAATGGTTTATTCTTAATTGATGATACTAAAGATAGCGATGTAACAAATAAGCACGGAAAAGATGAAGAACCTGCTATCGAACAACCAAAGAAAGTTGCTAAAAAGAAACTACTAATTGGCTCTGATGTTTTCAATAGATGTAGAGAGAAGTATTTAAGCGACAAGTCTAATCTTGAAAAAATAAAAGAGTTCTATATTGTAGAGCCTAATGTTGAAGAAGAATTAACCAAAGAATAATGGAAAGAATATTCAAACCAAGAGTTAGTGCATTAGGCAAGATAATGTCTAATGCAAAGAAAGAGGGTGAATTAAGCGAAACTTGTAAGACATATTTACTACAATGGCTTACTGATGATTTTGATGATATAGACTCTAAATATCTCAGAAAGGGTAACATACAAGAAGATAAATGTATAGAGTTTGCTTGTGATGTGTTGGGATTTTCTGGACTACAAAAAAATACAATTAGAATGTCTAATGATTGGATAGAGGGTACTTGTGATGTTGATGATGAAATCACAGACACTATAATTGACACTAAATGTTCGTGGTCATACAAAACCCTACAAGACTCTGCATTAAAATTAAACTCTGATTACGAATGGCAGTTAAGAGGCTATATGTGGCTTTATAATCGTTCTAAATCAATCTTATTTTATGGTCTATTAGATACCCCAGCAGAGGCTAATTATGGTATCAAGGTTATTTGGGGAAATCTACCAATAGAAGAAAGATGGGTTGCTTATTCTTTTGATAGGGATTTAGAGGTTGAGGAAAAGATTAAAGAAAGAATAATTAAATGTAGAGAGTGGTTAGATAACTACGAAGGAGAAATAAAAAAAAAGTTAGGAATAATAAATCAAATAAAATAAATATGAACGTAGAATTAACTGGCACTATTGCCACAGTTGGAGAACCAACACAGGTGTCTGCAAAGACAACAATTAGAAACTTTGTATTACAAGTTGAAGAACAAGATGGCGAGTATTCAAAGACGCAGTATTATCCAATGCAATTAGTAAACAAGAATGTAGATAAATTATCTGCATCTAATTCAGGAGATGAAGTTACTATAAAAGCTAACTTAGAAGGAAGAAAGTATAGCAAGAAGGATGGAACAGTTGGTTACATATTAAGCATAACAGCTTGGTATGTTAAAGTTGAGTCAGAACTAGATGCTTCATTAAAAACAAATGGTGTAGCTAAAGATGATTTTGATTTACTTCCATTTTAATCAAAGCCCCTTAATTGGGGCTTAATTTAACACTATGAGAATTGAAATTTTAGCTAATGCTGTTGAGGATTATATTGCCAATGGAATGCAAATAGTTGAAATAGCAAAGAAATATAACTTATCTAGTTGGACTGTACAAATAGCAATATCAATGTATTTCGGTACTGGTTATAGAAAATTACAGTCAGCAAAAAGGCAGTTTAGAAAAGAAAATATAGGAAAGAAATTAACAAACATTACAAACTTAAAAGAAGTATATGAACAAACAAGAACAAGTAATAGATAGTTTAACCAAGTTAAATGGTCAAGAAGATAATTATGTTTACATTCACGGTAATGCTGATACATCTCAATTAACTTATGTTATCAAGGGAGATGCTGATGTATTAATTACAATGCTATTAGAATGTATGTCTAGCGATGAGAACTTCGAGGGTTTAATTAGAAATGCACTTATGATTAAAGAGTTCTCACTAAATAACAATGACAAGTTAAACTAATTATGTACGAACAATTAATAAATGATTCTCATAATTTTAAACTTCCAATAAACGTAAGTGCTTTATTACACAATGATACAACAGATTCGGTTATAGTTTTTTATTATGTTAGTGAGGGCGATTACAAACATATTAGTATTCTTAATTCTCATTTATGGGATTTTATTGTGGAAAGAAATTATAATATAGATTATAGCTTCTATGTGAATGGGGAACAAAGAAATATAGGTAGAGATGCTGAAACTTTTGTAGAGTATGTAAGGTTTTGGCAACCAGACTTAAGTAAGATAGCTAGTGAATTTATTAACGAATATTTACCGAATGGAAGAATTAATTAAAAGACTAGAAAGAATAGAGCAACAAAACGCTAGGATTTTAGAGTTGCTTGAAAAGAAAAAGACACAACCATCAAAAGAGCAATCTACAAAAACTATTGAAGATAGAAGGAAAGATTTTAAGATGGTTTGTTGGAATACATTTAAAGACACACTATCAACACAAACAATTAAAGAGTTCTTTGAGTATTGGTCTGAACATTCTGTTGGTGGAAAGAAAATGCGTTTTGAGAAAGAAGATGTTTTTGATTTAAAGAGAAGAATGGACACTTGGTTAAGAAATAGCAAAAAGGTTATGCCAAGTACAAATGGTGCAAGTGGTTTAAATATTGGTAACTAATGGGCAATAAATACTTTAAAATAGAGGAATTAAATTCTCAAATAGAAAATAAATACGAAGAAGGTATAAGTAAGGGTAGTGAAACTGGTTTTATTTCATTAGATAGCTTGTATTCGGTTAAGTTAGGATGCACGACTTATGTTTATGGCTCTCCTGCTTGTGGTAAGAGTGAGTTTTGGTTTGAGATAATGATTAACCTCTCCAAACAATATGGATGGAAACACGCAATCTATTCTCCAGAAACAGGAACGCCAATAGATATTGCCATTGAGTTAATTCACAAGTGGGTTGGTAAACCATTCTATGACAGTTTAGATAGAACTTCACACACTAACAAACTAACCAAACAAGAAATATCAAAGATTTCTAAAGAAATTAATGAGTATTTTTACATTATAGATGCTGGGGAATATGATTTCTCTATACAACAATTCTATGACAAGGTAGATGAAATTGCTAAAGAAAATAACACAATTATTCATACTACTATGGCAGACCCATTCAATGAGTTTAAACACGATTTACAAGGAGAAGCAAGAGATATGTATTTAGAGGCTGTTCTTGGTAAGATAAGAAGAAACGCTAGAAATACAAATAGACACAACTGCGTTATTACTCACGTTACAGACCAGCAATTACAACAAACAAAAGGCGTTAATGGGGAAGATATTTATTATTACCCTGTACCAACACCAAGACAGATTAGTGGAGGTCAAGCGTACTTTCGTAAGGGAGATGCAATGATATGTTTATGGCGACCTCCTTTTGGTGCAATAGAGCCATCTACCAATAGGGTTTATGAGAATAATGAAGTTTTAGTTGCAATACAAAAAGCAAAGCCAAAAGGGATTGGTAAGGTAGGTAGAACAATAATGTACTTTGACTCACTAAAATCTAGGTACTATGAAATTATTGATGGGGTTAAATCTTACGCATTCCAATTTAAGAAACATATAAAGCCAATACAAGAAACAATAGATATTCCTTTCTAATATGGACAGATTACTAAAAAAATTCAAAGCAATTAATTACTTGGATGCTATTACTTGTAAATACATTCAGAATAGTATTGATGGTCATTTAAACAATAAAGATACTTCTAGGATTGATAAGTATATTGAGATGATAAAGTTTTCATCTGATTTCATTAAGGAGTTGGATGCAGATTTAGAGTTAGAAGCAAAGCACTCTTTGAATTTGAGTAGAATAGTCGCTATCCAAGAGCAAGAGATAAAACAATTAAAAGAAAAGGTTAAAAGATTAGAAAAACATTATGAAACAAAAGGTTTGTAGTAGATGCGAAAAGCCTAAAAGAATTTGGGCTAGAGGGTTGTGTAAGAGTTGTGATATTGTTGCCAATCCAAAGAAGTATATGATTGAAAAGAAAAGGGTAGAAAGAAAAAAGAAGTCCGAAAGTGTTAGTGTGCTAAAAAAGAAACTAGACACAATCTTTAGTCTTTATATTAGATTAAGAAATGCTGATTCAAATGGTATGGTTGAATGTTTTACCAGCAAAGAAGTAATGCACTATAAAAAAGCACACGCTGGTCATTATGTTTCAAGGAGGCATCTATCAACAAGGTGGGATGAAACTAATGTGCAAGTACAAAGTGTTAAAGAAAATATTTATAATCAAGGCAACGCACCTATGTTTGCTATTGTTTTGGATGAGAAATTTGGCAATGGTACTGCAAAGTCTTTAGTAGAAAAAAGTATGATTTCATTTAAAGAAGGCAAAGATTGGTACATAGATAAGATTGCCTACTATACAAAAATTGTAGATAGCCTAAAAACTAATATTAATGAATAATGGAACTAAATTATGATTGCTACGTTAAGGGTGGAAACCTTTTTATAAAAGATAGAAACCTGTTTAATCAAGAAATAAAAACTCTAGATGAAGCGAAGGAGTATCAAATAGTTATTAAGAAAAAGCAAAAGCCTCGTTCTAATGGACAAAATCGTTACTATTGGGGCATTGCCCTACCACTTGTATTAAGAGGTCTTAAAAAGGCTGGATTTGATGTTTACTCTAAAGAAGATGCTCACGATGTTGTTAAGTTAAAGTTTCTAAAAACAGAGATACAAAATGATAGTGGGGAATTTATACATACCTTTAAAAGCACAAAGGATATGAGTACACAAGAGTTTAAAGAATTTATAGACACGCTTCAATATTGGGCTAGTGAATATCTTAATGAGTATATTCCAGCACCCAATGAGTCGCAAGACATCGAGTTTGTTTAGACTCTTTCTAAATAGTAAATAACTATTGACAAGTGTAAATTAATCTATAATTTTACATTATAAACTTAAAAAGAAAAAAGTTATGAAATTACTTAAACAAACTTTATACATAAGAAACAATCAAGATTTGAGTATGAAAAAACTTTCTTTGTGGAAGTTATTTTTACCATTTACTCTATTAGCCATTTTAAGCCTCTATATTGGCGTTAAATACTCATCTAGTATAACCATACTAACAAGTGATGGAACGTACGCTATAAGCCACGAAAATACGTTTAATGAGAAATTATTAAAAGGTTACATCGAAGAACTAAATATACCCTTCCCAGAGATAGTATTTGCACAAGCAAAATTAGAGAGTGGTAATTTTAAGGGTAGGATATTTTTAGAGAACCATAATTTATTTGGGATGAAAAAACCTTCGATACGTTCAACCACAGCAAAGGGGGAACAATATAACCACGCTTATTATAACTCTTGGAAGGAAAGTGTATTAGATTACGCCCTCTGGTCTTGTAGGTATCTATCAAATATTAAAACAAAAGAACAATATTTGGACTATTTAGCTAATAATTACGCAGAAGATACGCTTTATGTTAAAAAAATACGTTCTATGATTAAATAAAAAATCTCACTATCTTTGTGTATGGCAAAATCAACAGCAAAGGTAGAAAAGCAGACTTTCGGAAAAAGAAAGACTGGAAGGCATTACAAGGCTAAGAATAAACAACCTAAAAAGTATAGGGGGCAAGGTCGTGGCTAAAAAGTCTTTAAAAAGCACGTTAAAGTGCAACACCCCAAAAAGAACCCCATCTCATCCAACCAAGTCGCATATAGTTAAGGCTTGTTACAATGGGAAGGAAAAGATTATAAGATTTGGTCAACAAGGCGTAAGTGGCTCTCCAGCACGAAAAGGAGAGTCTGAGGCAGCTAAAAAACGTAGGGCATCATTTAAGGCTCGACACGCAAAAAACATCGCCAAAGGTAAATCTAGTGCTGCCTATTGGAGTAATCGTGTGAAATGGGTTTGGTTACTATTTATAGGTTTGTTTTTATAATTAAAAAACTTAATTATCTAAAAAACTTCGAGGGGATGTTCAGCCCCTTTTTTTATTTAAAAAACTTCGGTGGGTAGTTTGTTGTTTGGTAATTTTTCAAAAAAAACAAAGTTTGCTAAAATTATCTAAAAAACCTCGTGCCAATTTTTTTTTAAAAAATCCCCCCCCTATGTTTATCAAAATTGTGTGTTTTAAAGGGATTTTCTTTGCTAAAACTTTTAGCATTTGTTTGCATAACTCTTATTCTATGTTATAACATATAAGTTTAAACATATAATGTATTTTGTTTGCTAATGTTTTTAGTATTCCTAAATATTGTATAATTTTTAGTACATCGTCCAAAATAATAGACAATATCCACAAATATATACAAAACTGTCTAAAATAGTAGACACTTTTTGTTATTAGTAATTAATCTAAATAAAAGGGATAAAATATGTATGTTATTTAGAATTATTCTAAATTGCATTTTTTTTCTTTACATATAATATAACCTTTGTATAATTGCATAATTAATTATTTATAAACATTAAAAACAAAAACAAAATTATGAACACGAAAAACACAAAAATTGAAAATGTATTAATAGAATACATTAAAGGAATTATTTTGATTGCCGGTCTTATCATTGGGATAATAGCTGCAATAATGTATTAATTTATTAACCTTAAAACAAAAAGAAAATGCAAAAGAAAATTTTAACGATTGAGCTATTTGAGCAAATAGACCTAATCAACGAAAAAGAGTACGATTTAAGATTATCTGCTTTGCCTTATGATTTAATTATTCGTATTGTAAGAAAAAATGAATGTAACTATGTTGCGTGGAAATCTAAATATTTGATTGAATTATTTAAACATAGATATATTTTAGAAAAAAACGAAAATAGTGAATTTACAATTATTGATAATTTCGATAATTTTTTTACCGATTGCATATTTAATCATTCAGAAGATAATTTTATATCAAAAGATAAATTTATTGACGCATTGTTTTATTTTATAGAATTACTGAATGATATAAAAAAGTTATGTATTTGCGATTTAACCGGTGAATTATATTCGTCTTTATCTTATAATACAATAAGATATTATAATGAGAATAGTAACTACTTAAGGATTTGTTCGAAAAATATAGATAATGATTTTATGATTTATTATGGAAATTCGTATTATCATAAAAATTTATGTGTTGAGGCGTACACAGGTTATAATAATTTGGAATTAGTACCTGAGTCGTTTACCTATAATTTTGATGACGAATACTATACAAGGGACGGGCTAACCTCTTATGACCTTGTAATTTATCAAGGGGATGTTTACTCATTGGATGATTGCGTATGGTGCATTGATACCGAAAGGTACGTTTATTCTGATGATGCTTTTTATAACAGCAATGACGGAGAATATTACGAACACGAAAGTAATATCGAGGATAAAACTAATTTAAGGGATTATCATCGCAGTGATATAGAGGATAAAAGTAATAATTCGATTTACAAGATAGGATTCGAGGTAGAAAAAGAGGATTCAGATTTTAAAGATTTTTCAGATGTTAGGTTATATGGTTGGGATGCAGAAAGGGACGGCAGTCTTAATGATGACGGCTTCGAATTAGTTAGTCCGATTTATGACCTTATGGATATTAGTAAATTTAACGATGACGTAAAAAATATATCTGATTTTATCAACGCTGATTACTCGAGTAATTGTGGGGGGCATATAAATGTATCGGTTAAGGATAAAAATTCGATTGAAGTATTTGATTTAATAAGGGGATATTTGCCTTTAATTTATGCGATGTACCCAAATAGATTGGAGAATAGATACGCGAAGGCAAAAAAAGTAAACGAATTTAACAACGAGGATAGATACGAAGCAATAAATTTCACAAAGGGACATATTTTAGAATTTAGGATATTTTCTGCAGTTAGGAATGTGAATAATTTACGATTCCGATATAAATTTGTTCAATATATGTTTAATAACCAACGCAAAGGGTCGGCTTCAGTTGTGAGGATGTTGTTAACGGATAGTGAATTGAAAAAATTACTTTTATCGGTATACGACGAAAGTAAATATGATAATCTTGTGGAAAGGGTAATTAAGTTTACCGATATTTATATGTCGCAAAGGGATATTAAAACAACAACAACACTAATTAATAAAATGAAGAGTGGCAAAAATACTCTCGAGCAATTAATAAATAACTAATTTTTTAACCTTAAAATAAAAACATATGTGCATAGCAATTTTAAACACAAAAGGAACAATAAGTAAAGATACTTTACTAACTTGTTGGAACAACAACAACGACGGAGCAGGGATGATTTATACCACTCTTAACAATGAATTAAAAACATACAAGGAATTGACTAACTTTGAAAAGTTTTATAGTGAGTACAAAAAACAAAGGAAAGCTAACAAGGATAGTAATTTTGTACTGCATTTTAGAATAGCAACGAGTGGTAAAATTGACCTCAACAATTGCCATCCCTTTAAGGTAAATAAAAACCTTGCCTTTGTTCACAACGGGATGATTGATATTGAGCCATTGAGCAATGCAGTATCGGATACATTTACCTTTAACGAATCTATTATTAAAAATTTAGGCAATAATTTTTTATACAATGAAGCGATAATACGATTAATCGAAACGTATATCGGTTATTCTAAATTGATATTTCTAAATAGTTTTAATGAGGCGTTTATAATCAATGAAGAGTTAGGAGTATGGGATAAAGATAATTGGTATTCAAACACAACGTATAAAACAAGCAAACAAACAAAAGCGTATAATTATGGATATGCTCAATACTATGACGGGTATAATGTAGGCGATTTTTGCGATTGTTGCGATAATAAGGGGGCTAAATGGGATGATGCTAACCATATGTACCTATGCAACAAATGTGCATCATACTATAATAATGACTATAAATATCATCC